>Ga0233425_10001333_pt1 | contig 56402 bp, 47 predicted proteins | sample Watercolumn_Towu_2_FD_181712 | JGI IMG/M metagenome (GOLD analysis project Ga0233425, IMG submission 181712) | Freshwater microbial communities from Lake Towuti, South Sulawesi, Indonesia - Watercolumn_Towuti2014_140_MG | ecosystem: Environmental > Aquatic > Freshwater > Lake | place... | reverse complement strand
CCACTCGCCGAACTTTTCCACCTTGTCGTCGCCGGCCTGCGGTCGGTCAGGCAAGCCCAAGTGCTCGTTTTCCTGCTTGATGGCGTGGTCTCGGATCGCGTGCACTCGGGAAACGGCATCCACGAACTCCTGCTCGGTGAGCTTGAGAATGCGATCGCGTGGCCTGTCTCGCATGTGTTCATTGTTGAGAACCTTCAAACGGGACTGGCAATGTCCGACATGCCGGGCGCTGTCGTGTTCATGCGCCTAGGCTATAACGTCGACGTGTTGGCCCGGCTACCTTGGCTTGCCCGTGCGAGGTGCATCTACTGGGGTGACGTGGATACCCATGGATTTGCCATTCTGCATGGCGCCCGTTCATACATTCCAGAGTTGAAATGACCTGCCCCCTCCAGCCATACCAATCAGTTGGAGAGAGGTCCAGGGGTTTGTAGGTTAACTGATCCTGCGTTGGTGGTTGTTGGGTTGGCGTTGCGGTGCTGGGCGGCGAATTCAGCCGGAGGTACCGGAAGGCAGCACTGACACGTCCATCTTTACCGGATCGATGACTGGCTGCCGATGGGCGGTGGTAGGTTGCTCCCCTTGATCGCCGTTGACCTGTTGTGCGTCTCGGTGATTGCGCCAATAGTCGTGATTGCGCTGTGACCACGCGCGCTGGGCCGCCTGCTGGTTGATGCGGTAGTCAGGATCGGATTGGAGTTTTGCTCGCTGCCATTCGCGCTTGCGAGCCCGCTGGCATTCAGGGGCGGAGCAGAACGCTTGGTCGGGAACCTGTGGGCGGGGTTCGAAGGGGTGGCCGCAGTGTGCGCAAAGTCGAGTAGTCATCGTGGTCTCCATGCAAAGTCCGTATGGAGACCGCCACTGACCGTGGCGAAGGGCGCGAAGCGGCTGCCCTATGAAGGGGTATTCAACGAGCGACGACGTTCAGCGCGGGGGCCAATGCCACGCTCAAGCGGCCAACGATGGCGGGCAAGGGTTCTGGCGGAAGTTCGTTCTTCTTGAGAAATGCCAGCCACAGCGCCTGGCGCGAAGCGTCGTGCGCAAACTCGTCCGTCAGGCCGACTGGCAGCGCGTCAGGAACCGCCATGCCGCGTCTTTCGAATGTGGCCTTGATCGCTTGGGCCAGCAGATCAGTGTCCAGAGTTTCTCGTTCCAACAGCACCGACAGATCGAAGTAGTCCTTCAGGCGGCTGTTGGTCATGCCCAGCAATGCGATGGCGTGGAGCTTTTCCGCGATGACGGTGTACGTTGGGTAGGCCCGCAGCCGTGGCGCGGGCATTTCCTCCAGCAGTACTGGGTAGACCGAATCAACAGGCGCCGGGGTGACGGCGTCGCCGAAACCGACATCGATTTGGGTCTTGCAACGTGCTCTGGCCAGATCGCCCGCAATCATCACGCGAACGCCGCCGTAGCCAGCTTCCTTGCGGATCTCCTCGACTGTGACCGAGGCTGGGTCGAACACGATGCCGTCGTCGACCGGTACAGCTGCGATGTCCCGGAATACTTGGGCCACTGACTCCAGATCACTAGCACCGAAACCCAACAGGTCGGCGTCGCGTGTGGCCCGGTGTGGCATGTCGTACCAGAGCGTGAACAGCAGCGCACCTTTGAGCAGAAAACGGTCCGCGTGCGGCGACTGGGTCAGCCGATAGAGGATGCGCTCCAAGGCGAAGCGCACCAGCACCTGATTGAAATCGACGCCTTGCGCCTTGGCGACATTGAGCAGACGCGCACGGACGGATGCCGCGACATTTGGGGTGGCCGCACTCATCCGACACTCTCCAGGTAGGGGCGCATCACATTGGCCACGCGGCATATCTTGGCGAAACGCCAGATGTCGTCGACGGAGGCCTTGCTGCGCGCCCGAGCGTCCTTCAGCGCCTCCAGCGCCACATCCAGCCCGATCTTGTTGCGGTGCTTGAAGCAGTCCGCCACGGTCTTGGCCACGCCGTACACCCGGAGCCTGACACCGTCGCGTTCGACTTCCTCAATCCCTGCCGAGTAGGCATCACCCGTGAACTGCACCATCTTGACGGGCGGGTAGTCGACCCGGGGCGGGTGGCTGCCCCGAGGCATGGCGATCCAGATCTGACGCGGCAGCTGTGTGGTCAGCTCATGAAACTGCAGCGCTGTAAGCAGGCAGAACACCGCTTGAGGTACCTTGGTGGCGATGGTGCCAAGGCTCTCGAATTCCGAAACCTGTGCATCCGGCAGACGGTACAGGCCACGCCCCACCTTCTCTAGTAGACCCGCAGCGGTCAGGCGCGTCAGAACGACCCGAGGCGCACTGATGGCGTCCAGATCGCTGGCGCGCAGTAGCCCCTTCTGGCTGGCCAGATCGAGGACGCGTTGATTGTGGGTACTGGAGAGCATGGGTGGAGTATGTTCCGTTATTTCGTCGAATGCAACTTCTGGGAGATAAAACGAAACATTTAGCCCACGTTCTCCCGGTATCGCTGCTGGCAGACGATGCGCTGGGCGCGCTACAAATCGGGGGGGTGTTACCGCTTCAATCGAAGCATCTCCTACACGAAAACCTTTTAAGCGAAATTATTTTATGATAGAATCCGCTTGAACGAAATCCGATGACGGAGTTGCCAATGGCCCAGCCGAACCAAGAAACGATCCATGACCTGCTTGTGAGGAATATCCCGCGTGAGCTTGTCATGGGCCTCGAAGAAGCCAAGCTGGTCGGCGCTCAACGTGCCTATGCTGCGGCGCGAGGGATGGATGACGGGCACTTGCCCAGCGTGGTGGGGCAGTTGCGCCACTTCCATATGAACGAGTCCTTCCATCGCGCTCTCGCCGTTGCAGACGCATCTCCCTCACCGCTACGCGGCAATCAGATCGTCACAGGCCGGTCTGGGATCTTCACCTTGGCACGGTTCAACACCAAGTATGGGGTCTGGAACAGCGGGCGGCGTAGCGAAACCCGAAAACAGATGTCCCTGGCGAACGCAGCCATCGAGCCACTGGTTCAACCCGGACTCTTTTCAGGCTACGTGGAGCCATCCCAAGCGGTTGTGTTCGTCGTGGCCTGCTTTGCAGGATCGCTGCACAGCCAGCCGGACACACCCGTCTCCATCGAAATCGCGGTTCCTGATCGCCACATGCAAGGCTGGCTTTTCCGGGAACCCATTGACGCATTCATCAAGCGCTACGACCAGCAGCCGACAGCAGGCCAGGACGATTTGGCTGTGCCGAAGCTGAAGAAGAACATTGGCAAACAACAAGACAAAGACGGAACAGGATCATGAGTAGGGGTGGTGTACAAGGATTTCAGAAAGATCGACTTAGCCAAATTCTTGCGGCCCGTCGTCTGACTCAAGTCCAGCTGGCCTCAATGGTCGACGTGTCTCCGGCGACCGTCAGTAAATGGCGCGCAGGAACGCAAGCGCCCGAGCGTGACGCGCTTGAACGCCTTGCTGGCGTGGTGAACGTCACGCCGGAATGGTTTACGCGTGCGCCCGGGGCGAAGTTGTCGTTGCCGCTTTTTCGCAGCAACGCGTCAGCGCACGTCGCTGCACGCGCCATGCTGGAGGCCCGCCTTGAGTGGGCCCAGGACGTGGCCGCCGCACTGATGGAATACGTCGACTACCCTGATGTCAATTTGCCATCTCGCGATTACACCGAGCCGGAACAGATCACCAACGAGGACATCGAGAAGGCCGCCTGCGAATGCCGGGATCTGTGGCGTCTGGGCCGCTCGGCGATTCAAGACTTGGCACTGGCCGTGGAAGGTGCTGGGGTCATCCTCGTTCGGGAAGAAACCGGCGTTGCCCAGATTGAAGGGCTGTCGGCTTGGAGCGAGGTGCTGGGCCGACCGTTGATCCTCTTGTCCGCCGACAAGGACAATGGTTATCGCAGTCGCTTCGACCTTGCCCACGAAATCGGGCATCTTGTTCTGCATCGTCACATTCAACGCACGACTGACAGCGCACGCCACAAGTTGATGGAGCAACAGGCACACCGCTTCGCAGGCGCTTTTTTGCTGCCCGCCGAAACGTTCGCCAGCGAAGTTCGCGTGCCACCGACTCTGGATGACTTGTTGCTGCTGAAGCGCCGTTGGGGCGTGTCGGCGGCGGCGATCATCATGCGGCTGAAGGCGCTTGAGATGCTGGATGAAGATGGCGCTCTGATGCTTTTCAAGCGTCGCTCTGCTCGGTGGGGTGCGAAATCGGAACCCGGAGACGAGGATCGTCGACCAGAGCAGCCACGTCTGCTTCGTCGCACCATCGATCTGTTGGTCGAAGAGAAGGTCATGCCTTTGGAAGCCATCCCGAGGCACATCGGACTGGCTGCGGGCGACGTGGAAGCACTCGCCGGATTGCCCGAAGGCTACTTCCAGGGCAAAACCAATGTCGTGGAGTTTGCGCGACTGAAAGCAACCCAGAAGCCGGTTGATGACCAACCAGCCCAAGGCAATAAGGTGGTGCCATTCCGGCCCGTCTCCAAGTCCTGATGTGAAAGGAACAGCGATGTCCAAGAACACAAAGCAGACGTCCTCACGAATCGGTCGGCTGGCGTCGGAAACGCTGCAAAGCAGCAGTTCGTCGCAAGTGGCCAAGAGTCTGGCCGCTTCGGCACTGTCTCAGCGCAGTGGCGACAAACAGACCGGCGCCCAGATGGAAGACAAGGCCGCACGCGTTTTGGCCAGCGACCGATACGCCAAAGAGACGAAGGAGCTGGCGGCCTCGGTCCTGTCCCAAGCCAACAAGCAGCGCTGAGGCAGGGAGTCGAGTCCCTCATGTCACAGGATCTGAGCGACTCGCAACTGAAGGATCTCTGGCGTCAGGGAAAAATCCCGGTCATCTTCAAGCGCAATAAGCCACTCCCGGTCCTGGCGCGCATTCCGTTCGCCGAGGGGAACATGGAGTGGCTGCGGGATGGCCGACGCTCGAAGCCCGATTGGTGTGCGCAGTTCAAGGCCTGGGAAATTCCGACTGCGTGGTTTGACAGCGTGATCAAACTTGCGCTGAGACGACACCAAGAGGTCTATGTGATCCAGCTGTACCGGGAGCACCAAAAATGCGCTCCGGCGTGCTGGAATGCGTCGGGCTTTCATTGCGAATGCTCCTGCATGGGGGAGAACCACGGCGGTGGCCATCCAGGCGGCAACTGGTACGAGGTTTCCGAAACCTTCGCCGTGTCCTGGGGCCAGCAGCGCTATTCATGCCGCCATCTGAAGGTCAAGAACCCCGGGCGCTGATCGTGGCAGTGCAAGCTATCGACGGTCGGAAATGCGCGGAGACAGCCAAAGTCCACCCGGACCTCCGCATCGTATATAATCTCGCCTACGGTGTCCTCGCCGATGAGGCAGGGCGGTTTCCTGTAACGGGGAACTACACCACCAGGTTTGAAAGAAAACGGACGCTTCGGCGTCCGTTTTTCGTTGTGGCTTATTTGTAGCGCTGTGCCGTGTTTGTGCCGTAGCGTGCCGAGGTTGTCCGCGTAGGCCGCGATATGGTCCCGGCCAAGATGCGCGTACCGCAGCACCATCTGGTAGCTGGCCCAGCCGCCGAGCTGCTGCAACACCGGCAGTGGCGTGCCTGCCTGAACGTGCCAGCTCGCCCACGTGTGCCGCAGGTCGTGGAAGCGCAGATCATCGAGGCCGGCACGCCTTCTTTCATGCATGGTTGTAAACGCGAACCGCGGGTGCATCCTGATACGTGAACACGTAATCACCATGCGCGAACGCGCTGCTCGGCCAGCACCTCCAGCGCATATCTATGCGATCAAACACACCGCACCGCACCCAGGCCCGCGTCGGCAGCGATGGAGGCGTTTTCCTTCGGTGATCCCGTCGCGGTGCTCCACCCGCGCGAACTGCTCGACTGCATAGAGTGCCAGCGCGCCGGTGAATGGTTCGAGCAGCCGATGCCGCGGGACGGACTGGCGCGCACGTTTCGCGCGGCCGTCCATAACAGCTCGCCCATCTACGTGAAGCGCAACATTTTCGTGTCGACATTCATCCCGCACAAGCTATTGTCGCGCACCGCGTTTGCGCGTTGGGCGCAGGACTCTCTCGTGTTCGGCAACGAGTATCTGGAGCGGCGCGACATCGCGCTTGGGCGCCCCGTGGCATTGGAGCCAGCGCTTGCGTAGTACATGCAGCGCGGTACTGACCTCGCGCGGTATTTTTTTCGTTCAGATCTGGCAAGACAAGCACGAATTCAAACCGGGCAGCATCTTTCATCTGATGGAGCCGGACATCAACCAGGAGGTGTACGGCTTGCCCGAATACCTGTCCGCGTTGAATGCGACCTGGCTGAATGCGTCCGCCACGCTGTTCCGCAGGCGCTACTACAAGAACGGCAGTCACGCCGGGTTTATTCTTTACATGACCGATGCCGCGCAGAAACAGGAAGACGTCGACAACCTGCGCGAAGCGCTGAAGAACAGCAAGGGGCCGGGAAATTTCCGCAACCTGTTCATGTACGCGCCCAACGGCAGGAAGGAAGGCATCCAGTTGATCCCGGTGTCGGAAGTCGCGGCCAAGGACGAGTTCTGGAACATCAAGAACGTGACACGCGATGACCAGCTTGCCGCGCATCGCGTGCCGCCGCAGCTGATGGGCATTATTCCGAACAACACTGGTGGCTTTGGCGATGCAGAAAAGGCCGCTTTGGTCTTCGCCCGAAACGAGGTGAAACCGTTGCAAGATCGTCTGATGGAATTGAACGACTGGCTGGGGCAGACGGTTGTGCGCTTTCAAGCCTATGCGCTCGGCGCTATCGATCACGCACAGTAGGCGCTTGAACGTGGACGATCCTCTTCCAAGCTATCGCCTGGTACACAGCTCTTCGAAGGCGAGCAAGGCACTAGGGTTGATCTTCACGTGACCGAAGCGGGGAAGGTCCCGGCCTTTTTGATATTGGGTGAAGCTCCGCGCCATGTACCGGCGCAACCGCACGCCTGAGGTGCGCGCGCTGCTGTGGGAAATCGCACGCCTACAGACCATCGTCCGGCGTGCCGATCAGTTGCTCGCGTGCTTTCCCGCGTCTGCTGGCACGTCAACGGCCTCGGCGCTGGAAATCGTGCTGGGCGCCCTGCGACGGGAACTGGCGGGCGAGCCTTGCCTCGAGGAGGACAGGCGCCGGCGGGCGGAAGAAGAGTGGTCAGTCAGGCTGGCCGCGCAAGATCCATGGGCGGCCAAGCGCGAGGGCAGGCGCCGGCGCAATGCCTGACGACAGACAGGATAGAAAGGATGTGCGTGAACTACAGGCCCATACAGCAGGAGCTGCTGCGCGACGTGTCGGCATTGGGCCGCCGGTTCCTCGACGCCCTGTATAAGCGACGAGATACTGCCCTGCGACCACCAGCGGTGGTCCTAGTTTTTCACGCTCTGGTTGCAATATGGATGGGTAAGCTGACAATTGTCGTCATCACCTCGTCCACCATCTTGCCGCCGAACCTTGTGATCGTAGGAAACCGATTTATCAGGATCCAGATAGCCGTGGCAGATCGGGCATTTGAGCGCGCCTTGCAACGCCGCTCGGAGGAATGTCGCACTCTTGGTGTCTTCGGAGAATCCACTTGCCTTAGTCTTGGCGTCACCAACAAGAATCTTCCCCACCAGCCCGGCGAACTTGACAATTTCAGCCTCGCCTATCGTCTCGCCAGCTAGGAGTGTGATGATGATCTGGTCAAGGATGCTGGTGTACAGATTCGCTCGCCGGCTGCTTGCGGTCTTCTGAAGTGCCTGAGCAATCAGGTCTTTGTGATCCATCAATGTTTCTTCCAGCTTCTCCCGCACGGCGGTAAATTTTTGGAAGAAGGACCGATCGTTATTGGCCAACTTATGCGCAAACAACTCGGCCGTTCCCATGAATAGCGGGACGTGATGGCGGCCGGTAGGCCCATAAAAATAGATGGCAGGATGCAATCCGAGGCTGCCATTCTCGTTGCCCGTGATGCGACTGGCCAAACCTAGCGCACGTTCCAATACGGCTACAGTGGAGCTACCATCGACGTCATCATCCAACTCGCTAACCTTCTTGGGAGTCCCTTGTTGGTTCCTGATCGCGACCAGCATGAAATCGATCAAGACCTGTAGTGCTGCGCGCACCCCGGTAGAGCCACCAAGCGGTAAGTCCAAGGTCTTGACTGGAGTCCGCAGCTCAGGCTCGAACAACGTAATGTGTAGAGCGTGTGCTAGGACTTCAATTTGTGACGCTGTTGGGCCTGGAAACGCCGACCAGTACTTGTGACCCATGCCGGCGCGAATCACAGCGCGAGCCGCTATCGGGATGGGCTTCCTGCGATTTGATAGCAGCAGCTCCTCAATTTCATCGAGAGGAGTCCCCTTCATGTTGATTTTGAAGAACGAGTTCTCCGCCTTGTCGGCGTTGCCTTGAACCCACTGCACTGGCAGCGCGCGTGACACCATCGTATTGATTCGGCGCAGCTCCGCCTCGCTGACGCCGCTTCCGACACCACCGCGGTTGTAATGCTGCCAGGTGCCTATTGTTTCCCCAACTAGATCGCGTGTTTGCTTCGCCGTCCTTCTTTGCTCCTCTGAGATGGAATGGCCGAAAAACTCCCGCGATATGGGGCCATCGCCATAGTCGTCCTCGATCCACGCGCGGAGCACACTGAGCCTATGTCCGCCGTCAATGACGTACAGGTACATTGGGGAGCGCCAGAGGATCACTGAAGGAATCAAGTCGCCATTGACGAAGCAATCAAGAAGAGAGACCACCTGTTCGGGAGACCAGTGATTCGTCTCACGTTGGAAGTCAGGCTTACGTAGGCTCGTGAGCAGCAGGCTGCCGGGTGCAAGGTTGCTAAGCGAGATTCCTTGGATAGCGTCAAATGAGGGCTGCGAGTCCGTGTCTTTTTGCAGGGCGAAATCTGCGCGACGGATCATCGCATCCAAGTTGACCAGTCTGCTCCGGCTTACCATTTTATTCTCCCGGTGTTAGTGCATCACATTCTATCTTGCGGATGCGGATGCACCGCTCGGCGGGGCAATCTGTGGCGCGGGAGAGAGGGTGGATGTGTCTCAGATGTAACCGGCTGTGCCGTAGGTGTGCCGAGTTGTGACGGGATTTAAGCGGCGTTGCGCTTCCCAACTACCCGCAAAGCCTTATCTGGCGCGGGTTCTGATTTCGCGGCACGTTTTGTCGACGCCGTCGACCGAGCAAAAGCGGACCACCCCGATAACGCCCCTATCCGAAAACTGCGCGACGCCTGACTGGCATTTGCTTGCCTGACAAATTACTGCGCGCGCGGCTCAATTCGCTTAATTCTCGGCGCAAAACAGTTCAGTGCGGCGGCGCAGCGCTGCCATATTCTGGATCGATCAGCCACTTGGCGCGGGCGTGCACGCGATACGGTATGACCATGCAGAAACTGGCAGTCACGATGTTCCTTTCTGTTTGCGCGATGGCCGCGGTTGCGCAATCCGATGGATATCGCGATCGGCGCGTGGAGCGGCGCGCGGCCGATACGGTGATTTGGGGGATGCCCGCGGTGGGCGCCGAACGTCTGCGGCAGGCGGTTCTGCACAGTACATCGGCCAGGGAAAATGAAATCGTCTATTGGTCCAGGCCGGTGAGCTGGAAAAGCCAGATGCTCGCACCCGATCCCGATGCGCTTCCGTTCATGGTGTTCTTCAACACCCGCACGGCAGGACCGCTGGTGATCGACATTCCATCGGCGGATGGCGGAACGTTGGCCGGCAGCATCGTCACGACGTGGCAAACGCCGCTCGACGATACCGGCCCACGCGGCGCGGACGGGGGCCGCGGCGGCAGATATCTGATCGTGCCGCCCGACTACGCGGGCTCGCCGCCACAGGGATTTATCGTGTTGCGCGCCGACACCTACGGCGGCGTGGCGTCGCTGCAGTCGAAACTGGCCAGCCGCAGCGACGAGGACATCGCCAGGGCCGTGGCATATGGCAAGCGCATCAAGGTGTATCCGCTTTCGCTCGCCCAGTCCCCGCCACCGACGCGATTTACCGATGTCCAGGACGTCCTGCTGGAAGGCACCATTCCCTACGATGCCAGTTTCTTCAAGCTACTCAATGACGTGGTGCAGAAGGAACCATGGATCGAGCGCGATCGCGTGATGATCGACCACCTCAAGGACCTCGGCATTGAAAAAAGCCAGCCCTATCGTCCGGACGCACGGCTGGACAGGATCCTCAGTACGGCTATCGTCGAGGCGCATGCAGAGCTGGCTTCCCGCTATGACGCGGGATTCGATCGCGTCGCGCCGCAGCACCGCTGGTTTTCCGCGGCGATTCCCGAAGTGGTTCGCGCGATGTCGACGGGCTATGCACGCGCGGACGAATATCCCGTGGACGCGCGCGGCACGATGGCGATGCTCGGCGTGGCCGCCAGCAAGCGCGTCGATGCTGCGCCGCTTTATCTGGTGGCAAACAAGGACAAGGACGGCCGCGACATGCAAGGCAACGCCGTGTACCGTCTGCAAATCCCAGCGCGCGTTCCGGCCAGCCGTGGTTGGTCCGTCACCGCCTATGATCGCGACACGCACGCGCTGATTCGCCAGATGTCGCGCGCCGGCATGGCGTCGACCACGCCCGACTTGGAAACCAACGCGGACGGCGCGGTGGAAATCTACTTTGGCCCGCACGCGCCGCACGGCAAGGAATCGAACTGGGTGCCCACCGATCCGTCACGAAACTTTGAGCTGGTGTTTCGTTTGCACGGCCCCGACTACGCGCGCTTCGGCAAGCAATGGCGCCTGCCCGATGTCGAGAAGCTGGAGTAAGCGATTCGGCGGCGGCACACGCAGGCGCCAGTGCATCGCCTACCCGAACAATTCCTCGGCGACTGTCGGGTGCAAGGGCAGGGTGGTTTTCAGGTGCGACGCCTTGAGACCCAGCCGTAATGCCACCGCAAGCGCCTGCACGATTTCCGGTGCCGCGCCATCCATCAGATGCACACCCAGCACGCGGCCACTGCGCGCATTGAGCACCAGCTTGAACACTGATGGATACGGCACGCCACCAAACCGGTTCTCCAGCGACACAAACCGCTTGATCTCGGTGCGCACGCGATCGGCCTTGCCGTCGGCCGCCTCGATGGCCTGCGCCTCGGTCAGGCCCACCGCGCCGATCGCAGGTTCGCAGAACACTGCCGTCGGCACGACATCGAGATCGGCAATGTCGCCGCGCTTGCCAAACAGCCGGTCCGCCAGCCAGCGTCCCTGCGCAATCGCCACCGGCGTCAGGTGAATGTTGTCGGCCATGCAGTCGCCGATTGCGTAGATCGAGCGGACCGAACTGCGAAACTGCCGATCCACCTTGACGCCGCCCTTGTCGTCGCGCTTCACGCCCAGCGCGTCCAGCCCCAGGCCATCGACATTGGGCTTGCGGCCGATGGCGGCCAGCACGGCCTGCGTGCGCACGGTCTGCGTGCGGCCGGGATTGCTTTCCTGCGTATAGCAAACTTCAGTGGCGCCGTTCGATTGCGAAACCATCGTCACTTGCGTGCGGAAATGGATGCGCACGCCCTTGGCAACCAGCACTTCCGCAAGCGACGTCGCTATGTCGTGATCGAACCGCTGCAGCAAGCGGTCCTCGCGCACCAGCAGGTCGACCTTCACGCCGTAGCGCGACAGGATCGACGCCATCTCCACGGCGATATAGCCGCCGCCGATCACCACGAGGGAAGCGGGCAGCGTCTGCCACGTAAAGACATCGTCCGAGGAACTGGCGAGTTCACCGCCGGGGATCGGCAATGCCACCGGACTGGCACCGGTGGCGATCAGCGTTTTGCCCGCGCGTATCACTTCGTTGCCGACCACGATGTCGCCGCGTTCATTGAGCTGCGCCGCGCCGTGCCAGATTTCCACGCCGGCCTCATTCAGTCGCTGCTTGTACGACGCATTCAGCCGCGCGACCTCGGCATTCACACGCACGATGGCGTCGCGCCAGTCTTCCTTGCCGCCGGTATGCGACAGGCAGGTGGAAAGGATCGACGCCCATCCCGCGCCGTATGACAGCATTTTCTTCGGCACGCAGCCGCGATTGACGCAGGTGCCGCCGATCGCGTCACGCTCGACCAGGATCACGCGCGCACCGAGCGACGCCGCGCGCCGCGCCGCAGCCACGCCGCCAGATCCGGCGCCGATCACGACGAAATCGGCCTCGCGCGCCTTCGGTCGCGCATCGCGCTTGCGCGGCACGCGTTCCACCAGCGGTTCCGCGCTGACTTCGCTGGCGCGACGCCTTGGTTTGGCCGATGCCTGGGGGGCCGCTTGGGTTGATGCCTGACGCTTCGTCATTCATGCCTCCTTGCCTGTCGCGGCACGTTGCCGCATTCCATTTCATCGACCGGCGCCGTCGGAGCGCGTTCCCTATGATGCCGGCAACAGGTCCTGCTGTATGTCGGGCCACTCGCGCAGGAACGCGTCCGCATCGCGGCGGCCCAGGTCATATGCGTGCGTCATCGCCTCGGGCCGGGTGTAGTCCCAGCTCGAAATCGGCACGCGTTGCGATGGCTGCAGGTAAAGACGGCGCTGGCCCGCGGTTTCGATCACGAAGCGGCGCGGGCGCGGATACAGGCGCGTCACCAGCACCAGCACATTGCCGGGCGTGGGATCCAGCGCATCGACGGGCACATTGTCGACCAGCCCGCCGTCGAGCACAGCGCGGCCATCGCGGCGCAGCACCGGCGTAAATGGCGGCGTCGACGCCGACTGCAGCAGCAGGTCGGCGAGATCCTCGGGCGAGCGGCAATGCTGCGCCAATACGAATTCCGGCTGAAAACCGAGCTTGCGTCCCAGACGCGGATGAAGCGTCTTGAGCAGATGCTTGTCGATGTTGTACGCCAGCAGGCCGGCGGCCACAGCCAGGCGCGGGCCGCTCCAGCGCGGGATATGCGCGATGCCGATGCGGATTTCCGGCGCCTGCTGCAGCTTCTGCAGACGGTTGTCACCAAACAGCGAAAGCAGCGCGTTGCGATAGATCCCGTAGTGCGGAAACACGCGCTCGCCGCGCAGCAGATTGCCCCAGTACGCATTGCGCGAATTGTCCGCCAGCACGTTGCGGTAATACGCCATGGTCTGGTGCGAATCGTGCGCGTACACCATGCAGGCCGTGGCCGCGCCGGCGGAAATTCCCGCAATCACGCGCGGCCGCAGTTGCAGCGCGGGGGCCACCGTATCCCACCATCCGGCCTGCCACCAGCAGCGGTTGCCGCCGCCAGCAAACACCACCTGGTCGAACGCTTGCGAAGACGAAGACGTGAACGAAGGCGAGGACAAGGACGCGGACATCGACATTGCGGATTCAGAGCAGCGCGTAGGTGGTGGTGGCCTGCACCGCGAGCTTGCCGTCGCCGCCGGTCAGCTCGATCTCGCCGAACACCACCGTCTTGCCCAGGCGCAGCACATTGGCGCGCACCAGCACATCGCCGTCGATCACGGGCCGCATGAAGTGGGTGGTCAGGCTGACGGTGGTCATGGGCCGGAATTCGCCGAGCGCGGCGGAGATCGCCACGATCATCGCGGTGTCGGCCGCGGACATCAGCACCTGACCGCACACCACGCCGCCAGCATGGCGCAACGCCGGCTGAAACGGCAGGCGCAGCGTCACGCCGCCCGCGTCGACCGCTTCGCCGCGCAGGCCAAGCTGACGCACCCACGGCGCCAGCACACGGTCGAGCGTGGCGTCGATATCGGCAAGCGTGAAGGTGGAAGCAGGCACGGTCCGGTCTCCTCGGGTCGCGCTGGCGCGCAGGATATTGTTTGCGCCAATGATACAGGGGGCCGAAGCCCCCCGCCGATTCCTGCACGATACGACCGAATGCGGCCCGCTGCGCGCCTATGCGGCGTTGTCAGCCTGCGCGCGCGCGTCCGCGCGGCCCGCATGCCAGCGCAATACGCGCGGCACCACCACCACGGCCACCGTCATCGCCAGGATGGTCGCCGAGATCGGCTGCTTGATGAACAGGCTCCAATCGCCCTGTCCGATCGACAGCGCGTTGCGCAACTGCTTTTCCGCCATCGGACCGAGAATCAGGCCGACGATCACCGGCGCGGTGGGGAAGTCGAAGCGACGCATCACCATCCCCAGCAGACCAATCACAAACAGCAGCAGCAGGTCGAACCACGACTGGCGAATGCCGTAAGCGCCCAGGCCCGCGAAGATCAGGATGCCGCCGTACAGCAGCGGCGTCGGCACGCGCAGCATGCGCACCCACAGTCCGATTGCGGGCAGGTTCAACACCAGCAGCATCACGTTGCCGATGTACAGCGACGCCAACAGGCCCCACACCAGATCGCCCGAGGTCTGGAACAGCATCGGGCCGGGCTGCAGGTTGTAGTTCTGGAATGCCGCCAGCAGGATCGCCGTGGTGTTCGAGGTGGGAATGCCCAGCGTCAGCAGCGGCGCCAGCGTCGCTGTCACCGCGGCGTTGTTGGCCGCTTCCGGACCTGCCACGCCCTCGATCGCGCCGACCTTGCCGAATTCTTCCTTGTGGTTCGACAGCTTCTTCTCAGTGGCGTACGACAAAAAGGTGGGGATCTCCGCGCCGCCGGCAGGAATCAGACCAAACGGGAAGCCGATCACCGTGCCGCGGATCCATGCCGGAACAGAACGCTTCCAGTCGGACTTGGTCATGTGCACCGAGCTGAGCTTGTTGAACGTGCCGTCCGGCTGCGGGAAGAACGCGTTGAACAGCGCCTCGCCCACCGCGAACAGGCCCACCGCCACCACCACGATATCGACGCCGTCGTAGAGCTCCTGCACGTTCATCGAATAGCGCGTCTGGCCGGACAGCGAATCCATGCCGATCAGACCGATGCCGAGGCCCAGGAACAGGCTGGTCATGCCGCGCAGCAGCGACGAACCGAGCACGGCCGATACGGTCGTGAACGCCAGCAGCATGATCATGAAATACTCGCCCGGGCCGAACTGCAGCGCCACATCGGCCGCCACCGGCGCGAACATCGACAGCAGCACGGTGCCGATCGTGCCGGCCACGAACGATCCGATCGCCGCCGTGGCCAGGGCCGGGCCCGCACGCCCGTTCTTGGCCATCAGGTTGCCTTCCATGGCCGTCACCATGGTCGACGACTCGCCCGGCGTGTTCATCAGGATCGAGGTGGTCGAACCGCCGTACATCGCGCCGTAGTAGATGCCGGCAAACATGATCAGCGCGGCGGTCGGCTCCACCTTCGCGGTCAGCGGCAGCAGCATCGCCACCGTCAGCGCCGGGCCGATACCGGGCAGCACGCCGATGGCCGTGCCGAGAAAGCAGCCCACCAGGGCCCACATCAGGTTGAGCGGCGTGATCGCTACGGCAAAGCCGTGCATCAACTGGTTCAGAGTGTCCATGGAATATTCCTCCCGTTGGCGTTTGGGTGCGGGCTCAGAAGCCCGCTACCGGCAGCAGCGGCAGGTTGATGCCGAGCAGGAAATCGAACAGCGCCCACATCGGCACCGTCAGCAACAGGCCGATCGCCGCGTCGCGCACGATGCGCCGGCTGCCATAGCCGCGCGCCACGCAGACCATCATCAGCGTCGACGACAACACGAAGCCAAGCGTGCCGATCAGCGCCATGTTGGCCACCAGCCCAGCGGCCACCCACAGAAAACCCTTGAAGTTGTGCGGCGCCGATGGCAGCTCGGCATCTTCCTCAGGCATGTTGCGAAAGCCCCCGCGCACGCCCTGCCAGGTCAGCAGCGCGCCGCAGACCGCCAGCCCGATGGCCACCAGCGTGGGGACAAAGCGCGGCGACAGGCCGGCGTAGCCTTCATCGCCCGAAATGCCCGGCAGGCCGGCGAAGAAGAACACGGACAGCGCCAGAATGGCGATGCCGATACAGACGTGGGACGGTTTCATGATGGGGCTCTCGGATGGTGCTGCCACCCGCGCGGTCACAGGGCCCGGTGACGATATGGTTTTGGTTTTCGGTGTGACGCAGGCGATGGCGACACCGGGGCCCCGTGCCGTTGGCCGGCCTTGCGCCGATCACACGATCGGCAGCCGGGCGGGACGACAGGTTGATACAAAGTTCCGCGACTTGCTGACTGCTCGGGCAGCGCTTGGGGCAAGAACCGATGCGAGCGTGCCCGGTTCCGCGCGCAGCGTTACTTGGCGACGCCCAGTTCGCGCAGCGTGCTGCCCAGGCGGGCCGACTCGGCGTCCACGAACTTGCCGAACTCGTCGCCGGTCAGCAGGAAGGGCGTCCAGTCGTTCTTCGTCAGCGCGTCCTTCCAGACGGCGTTCTCGGTGCCCTTGACCACGGCGTCGATCAGCGCCTTGCGCTGTTCGGCCGAGATTCCGGGCGCGCCATACACGCCGCGCCAGTTATAGATCTCGACGTTGACGCCCTGCTCCTTGAGCGTCGGGATATCGGCGGTGCGATCCTTCGACGTGACAGCCAGCGCGCGCATCTTGCCGGTCTTGATGAACGGCAGGAATTCCGACACGCCCGCGATACCGACGGTCACGTGGCCGCCAAGAATCGACGCCGACGCTTCGCCGCCGCCCTGGAACGGCACGTAGTTGATCTTCTTCGGATCCACGCCGACATCCTTGGCGATCAGGCCAGCCAGGATGTGGTCGATCGATCCTTTCGAGCCGCCGCCCCAGCTCACGCTGCCCGGATTGGCCTTCAGTTGCGTGGTCAGGTCCTTGAGCGACTTGATGGGCGAGCTGGCCGGCACCGTGATGACCATGGTGTCGGCAAACAGACGCGCGACCGGCGTGGCGTTCTTCAGCGTCACCGGCGGATGATTGGTTTCGATCGCGCCGACCATCACCGCGCCCGTCACGATCAGTGCATTGGGATTGCCCTTGTCGCTGTTGACGAACTGCGTCAGGCCGATGGTGCCGCCGGCGCCGCCCTTGTTGTCATAGGACGCGCTCTTGGCCGTGCCGGCCGCCACCATGGCCGCGCCGATCGAACGGCCGGTCTGGTCGAAGCCGCCGCCGGGATTGGCGCCGATCATCACTTTGAGGTTGTCGACCGCATAGGCCGGAGCAGCCGCCACGGCGGCGGCAACCGTCGCGCTGGCGACGAAGGCGTGGGTGAAGCGGGCAAGCATGCGAGGCATTGCGGTCTCCTGTCTTATTGGAATGTTGGAACGTCTACCGTGCTGTCTGCCGCGATATCCGCCATAGCAGAGACAGCAACAGCCATGGCCCGGATTCTAGAAGCGCGAAACTGTCAAAACCCTGTCAAAACGTCTGCAATCCGATCGGGGTTTACGTGATGTTGTCTGCTTTGTCTGTAGCGTGCGGGGCGGCGCGCTTGTCGTTTTTTGGCATCGGCACGATGCCAAAACAGCGGCCAAATCAGATCTGAGAATCTTTGACTTGGCGGCTGTCGGACATCTCACTACGATTCATCTCAGTTGTCTGCCAGACAGACAGCGCAGCATGTTGGAAAAAAAAACATCAGATGGACTTTCGCGCCACGACGCGAAGGCCGTTGCGGGTTGCTTCGGGTGTGTCGGTTTCGGGTGTTTCAAAGAAGGGTGTCTAAGGGGTCAAACAACATGGATACAACGATCAAGCCGTCGCACGGCTGGCCGCCGGAGCTCGACGCCGGGGCGGACCGTGGCCTGTGGAAAAGCACCGTGGCCGCTGCCAACCAGGCGCTGGAAGCGGCCAAGGGCATGCAGGCGGCGGTGGGGCAGACGCTCAAGCTGCAGCACAAGATCATGGCGCTGCGTGACGAACTGCATCGCGCCGAGGCCGAGCGCGATCTCTATCGCGATCTGCATGCGCGCACCGTCGACGAACTCCAGCACACGCTCGATCTGAGCCCCGCCGAATGGCAGCGGCTGCGCGCGGACAACGAAACGCTGCAGATCCGCCATCGCGCATACAAGCTCCTGGTGCAACACTACGCGCGCATCGGCATGCCGATCGAACCTGCCGTCTTTGCCGAGCAGCGCAGCCGTGTGCAGCAGCACATCCTGTTCCAGCGGCGCAAGGGCATTCCAGTGTCGGTCATCACCGCCGACGACATCGCGTTTCTGTTGCGCTGAACACGAGCGAGGGAGTCGCCATGCAATGCTTCATTGCTGGACCTGCGCATCCGTTGCACTGCCGGCCCGCGCATCCGTTGCGCGCACCTGGTTGCGCCCCGCTGCCTTGGCGGCATAGAGCCGGCGATCTGCCGTTGCCAGCATCGCATCGAACGACTGGCATCCGTCGATCCCGGCTTCCGCGACGCCAATGGACACGGTGAAGTGAATGCGTTCGCCGTCCGCGCCGGACGGCAGCGCATCGGGCGCCGGTTCCACACTCAGCAGTTGCACGGCCGCGCGCAACCGTTCGGCCGTGGCGGCCACTTCGGCCAGCGTGGCACCGGGCAGCAGCACCGCGAATTCCTCGCCGCCCAGCCGTGCCGGTAGATCGACGGCGCGCAGGTTGTCGCGCAATGCGTCGGCCAGCGCGCGCAGCACCAGATCGCCGCTGGCGTGGCCCCATTTGTCGTTGACGCGCTTGAAGAAATCGATATCGAGCATCAGCATCGCAAGCGGCTTGCTGTCGCGCATGCGCCGCGCAGATTCCTTGCGGAACTGCTCGCTGAAGTGGCGGCGATTGGCCAGCTGTGTCAGCGGATCGGTCTCAGCCATTTGCCGCAGTTTTTCGCCGGCGGCCACGTAGTGGTCGAACAGCTGCGTCACCACGCGCAGGCTGACAAACATCAGCAGCGGCAATGCCAGCCAGATCGCCAGCAATGGCAGGCTGATGCGCCGGAACACGGCGCGATAGAGATCGACATCGGACAGCGTCTCGAGCAGCAGCCAGTTGCCGCGTTGCCCGACGCTCTCGAAGAACAGGTACTGGCCGTCGGCGTGCCGCATGCCGGCGCGCGCTTCGAACAAATCCTGCGGGCGCACCTTGCGCCAGGCCTCGCCGACATTGTCGGGCCAGCGCATATTCACGCCCCGGTGCGGGTTGGACGACGCAACGATGTCGCCTTCGCGATCCATCAGAAAGCGTTGGGAAGCGCCCTGTTCCGGCGTGCCGATCAGCGCGCCAATGCGCTGCAGATCGACATCGACCGACACCACGCCGCGAAAGCGATCGTGCACGTAGATCGGGATGCTCAGCGCGGTGCTCAGCCCCGTGCTTTCGAACGGCGCATAGGCCGGCGACAAACGGATCTCGCGCCCGGCATCTTGTCCGGGCAGCACTTCGCGGTAATAGGCAATGCCGCTGAAGCGGCGGATCAGGTCGCGGGCACGGTTCACTGGAAACGCCGGATAGGTCACGTAGAGGCCGTTGCTCGACACGAAGACGACGGCGCCCTCGGCATCGCGGGCGTTATCGGACCGTAGTTCGCGGCTCAGCCCCAGCACATGGCTGAGTTGCCGCGCGGCGTACAGATCGGCGCGCAGATCCTCGTCGCGCCGCGCGAAACCGTCGAGCCCCTTGAGCGCCTCGGCCGACACGCCAATCACGGGCGAATCGCCAAGCGGCACCGCCATCTGCCATTCGGCTTCATTGCGCGCGCCGAACGCCTGCTCGATCGCCGCATCGGCGGCCCCGGCTTCGCCGTTCTGGTAGATGGTGATCAGTTGCTGAGCGTAGTCGCGCACGAACGACAGCTTGAAGCGCTCGGCGGCGAACAGGGCTTCGAGACCCATCGCCCGCAGCGTCAGTTCGTGCTGGCGCGCAGAGACGACGCGCTCGCGCAGCGTGTACAGATCGCGCAGTCCGACGACGATCAGCAGCAGCATCACGGCGCTGAAGCCCACCACCACCACGCGCTGTGGATGCATCAGCGCAGCGCGTGGCAGCCAGCGCGATCGCGGCAGCATGTTGCGCCATGGCATTGAACGTCTCCCGGCGAGGTCCGCTTCATGAAGCTTGCAACGACGAACCGGATTGAGATCCGCTGCGGCGCGACGCCCGCAGCCTGCAACATCGATGCGGCCCTGGCAGCAGCGTGGCGCGCCGGGTCAGTGTAGTGCAGCCGCGCACGGCATGCCATCATGCACGTTGCCAACCGATATCGAGGAGACGCAACCCATGCCGCAGCATATTGGAATCGTGGCCTGCTCCGCCGAGGGCGCCGCGCTTTGCTACCGCACGATCTGCATGGAGGGCGCGGCGTGGCTCGGCGCGCATGGGCATCCCGAAATCTCGATGCATACGCCGTCGCTGGCCGCGTATGTGGAACGCCTCGACCGCGGCGACCTGGACGGCGTGGCGGCGCTGATGCTTGGCTCGGCGCGCAAGCTGGCGGCGGCCGGCGCCGATTTCCTCATCTGTCCCGACAACACGATTCATGCCGCGATGGACCGCGTGGCGCCGCGGTCGCCGTTGCCATGGCTACACATCGCCGACGTGGTGGCCGATGCGGCGCTGGCGCGCGGCTTCCGGTGCCTGGGCATCACCGGTACGCGCTGGCTGGTGGACAGCGACGTGTATCCGGCAAAACTCGATGCGCGAGGGCTTCGGCACGTGCGTCCGCCGGTGGCAGATCGCGTGGCCATCGACCGCGTCATCATGGACGAACTGGTCCCGGGGGTTTCGACTCCGCAGGGCGTCGCCATTTTCCAGCGTGTGATCGGCGATCTGCGCGACGCCGGATGCGATGCGGTAGTGCTCGGCTGCACCGAGATCCCGCTGATCATCGGCGACGGCAATTCGCCGCTGCCGACGCTCGATTCCACGCGGCTGCTGGCGCGCGCGGCGTTGCGTCGGGCGATCGACGGCGCGCCCGCTTGATCGCCCCGGGCGCGCGTTGATACGTCGGACGTTGGTGGGCCGCCGCGCTCAGGCGCGTTCGGTGCGGAAGTAGATCAGCGCGATGGCAGGCAAGGCAAACCCGATCCAGCTCGCCAGCGGCCAGCCCGAACGCGCGAACGCCCACGCGCCGACCGACGACCCAATCGCGCCGCCCACGAAGAAGATCGCCATATACAGGCCGTTCAGACGGCTGCGGTGTTCGGCCGACAGCGAGAAGATGGCGCGCTGCCCGATTACGAGATTGGTGGACACCGCAAAGTCCAGCACGATTGCCGCCACGGTCAGCGACAACAAAGACAGCAGCGACCCTTCCACACCGATGCGGCTTGCCAGGAACGATGCCGCGCCCAGCGACAACGCCAGCGCCGTCATCTGCCGGCCATGTCCGCGATCCGCATAACGGCCCGCCATCGGCGCGGCCACGGCACCGGCCACGCCGACCAGCGCGAAGATCGCGATACCGGTCTGGGACATATGAAATGCGGGCCCGGCGAGATACAGCGGCGCAGTGGTCCAGAACAGGCTGAAGACGCCAAACAGGCTGGCCTGATACAAGGCACGCCGACGCAGCACCGGCTGGGTGCGCAACAGGTGAACCATCGAGGCCAGCATCTGACCATAGTTGACGCCGGGCGCGGGCTGGCGCTGCGGCAGCTTGCGCGCCAGCACGATGGCAAGCAGCACCATGGCCACGGCCGACGCGGCGAAGATGGCATGCCAGCCGAACAGGTCGGACACCAGGCTTGACACCGGACGCGCCAGCATGATCCCCATCAGCAGCCCGGCGGTGACATTGCCGACGGCGCGTCCGCGCATGTGCTCAGGCGCCAGATGCGCCGCGAACGGCACGAGCACCTGCACCGCCACCGAACACAAGCCGATGGCGCAACCGGCCACCAGGAAGACGCCGGCATGCGTGGCCAGCGCGGCGGCCAGCAGCGACAAGGCGCAGCCGCCGATCAGCGTCAGCACCAGCTTGCGGTTTTCCACGATGTCGCCGAGCGGCACCAGCAGCAGCAGGCCGGCGCAATAGCCGATCTGAATCAGCGTCACGATCAGCCCCGCCACTTCCGGCGACAACTGCAGCGCCCGCGCGATCGGCCCCACCAACGGCTGCGCGTAGTAGAGGTTGGCAACGATCATGCCGCAGGCCACGGCCAGCAGGGGCGTGATCCAGGCGGCTGGCGCGGTGGCGCGCTGGGCGGTGGCGGAAGTGGTCATGGGCGGGGCAATTTTGTGGGGCGGCGGTTGGGGCGCATGGCGCGTGCGCGGGGTCCGGGCGGCGTTGGCGGCGAACTGCCGCCGGAGGGAGACGCCCGGCACGACTTGGCGTCCCGACACCCGGACGCCACCGGAAGCCGCCGATTCTACCGGGACATAGATAGGCTTGTATGACGTGGGGACTCTGCGACGGCCGGGCCGGTCGGCAAGACGCGGCCCCGGCATCCGCGGCCAAGGGCGCGTTTCCCGCGGCAGCGCCGCATCTCGCCGGTGCGGCGCGGTTGATCGCGGCAGTGGGCGCAGCGCGGAGACCGCCGCGCGGTCATCGCCGCTTAGTCGTCATCGAAATGAAACGCTTCCTGCACCGGTGCCGGATCGTCGCCCTGTTCTCCGGCCGGCAGCAGGGCGCTGACGCGCACGCCCAGCAGCCGGATACGGCGTTCCAGCGAAATCCGCTTCAGGCATTCGGTGGCCCCGCGGCGGATCATCGCGCCATCGGCAGTATGGGCGGTCAGCGTCAGGTCGCGCGTCACCGTGTGAAAGTCGTCGAAACGCAGCTTGATGCCCACGGTGCGTCCAACGTAACCCTTGCGCCGCAGATCATCGGCCACGCGCATGCAAAGCTGGGTGAACTGTTCCGACAACAGCGGACGATCGGCGCGCGGATGCAGGTCGCGCTCGAAGGTGGTCTCGCGGCTCATCGACTTCGGTTCCGACGCCACCACTACCTGCCGCTCGTCGCGGCCGTGAGCCACTTCGACCAGCCACGCCGCGTAGTTGCGGCCAAAGTGTGTCTGCAGCAGCGCGAGGTCCGCTTCGGCGAGGTCACCCACGGTCTCGATGCCGATCGCCGAGAGCTTTTCGGCCGCCTTGGGGCCGATGCCGTTGACCTTGCGCGCCGGCAGCGGCCAGACGCGGACCGGGATGTCGGCGGGCGTGAGGATCGTCAGGCCGTCTGGCTTGTCCAGTTCGGAGCCGATCTTGGCCAGCAGCTTGTTGGGCGCGACACAGATCGAGCAGGTCAGCCCGGTGGCTTCGTGCACGGCCGCCTTGATGTTGGCCGCCACCTCGCGCATCTCACCCGGAACATTCGTGAGATCGATATAAATCTCATCGATACCGCGATCTTCTATTTGTGTCGTGAATGTTCGGACTGCCGCCTTGAACAGGCCCGAGTAGCGCCGGTAAGCATCGAAATCGGTCGGCAGCAGAATGGCATCGGGGGCCAGCTTGGCGGCCTTCATCATGCCCATGGCAGAAAACACGCCGAGCGCGCGGGCCTCGTAGGTCGAAGTCGTCACTACGCCGCGCCCCACATAGTTGCGCAGGCGCGCGTAGCGGCGCGAGCCGTCGGGCAACACCTCGGGTACCGCATTGCGCCCACCGCCGATCACCACCGCCTGCCCGCGCAGATCCGGATAGCGCAACAGTTCCACGGACGCATAGAAGGCGTCCATGTCGAGGTGGGCAATACGCCTGGCGGGAACAGACATGAGGGAAAGGGCGCGCGAATACTGTATAAACGTACAGTATAGTGCGACCACGGCTGTTTTCGGAATGGTAGCCGCGATCAGATCCGCCCAACTATATGACAGAAGAATTTACCGCTAGATTTTTGGCAATATTCAATTCTTCACATCAATAACTGCGGCCTGTTTCTGCGTCATCCGGCTGACGACCAACCCTTCGACCGCATAGATCGCCAGTGACACCCAGATCAGCGCGTAGCCGATCTGCTTCTGCGCGGAAAACGGTTCGTGATAAAGCCAGATCCCTAGCAACAACTGAATGGTGGGGCCGGCGTATTGCAGCAATCCCAGCAGCGACAACGGAATCCGGCGTGCACCGGCCGCGAAGAACAGCAGCGGCACGGCCGTGACCGGGCCGGCCAGCAGCAACAGCAACTGCGTACCCGGGGCTGCGGCGCGCGTGGTGTCGTGCCCGGTGAAGAACAGCATGCCCAGCGCGATCGCCGCCAGCGGGAACAGGATCAGCGTTTCCAGCGACAACCCTTCGAGCGCACCGAGCGCGCCGGTCTTGCGCAGCAACCCGTAGCCGCCGAACGACGCCGCCAGTCCCAGCGCGATCCACGGCAACTGCCCGGCCGACCGCGTCAGCCAGAACACGCCCGCCGCCGCGATCGCGATCGATAGCCATTGCCCGGGCCGCAGCCGCTCATGCAGCAACAGCACGCCCAGCAGCACACTGAACAGCGGATTGATGAAGTAGCCCAGGCTGGCGTCGACCACCCGGTCGGCCGACACCGCCCAGATATAGAGGAACCAGTTACAGCACAGCAAACCCGCGCTGGCGGCAAAGTTCAGGATCAGCCGCGGCTTGGCCGCCACCTCGCGCAGCCAGCCGAAATGCCGGCGCCACAGCAGGATCGCACCGAGGAAAACCAGTGACCACACCATCCGGTGCAGCAGGATTTCCAGCGGCGCCACGCCGTGCAGCGATTTGATATAGAGAGGCAGCAGGCCCCAGATGATGTACGCCAGCAGGGCGTAGAAAATGCCAAGTTGCATGGGATGTGCCGGGTAGATGTCCGGTGGTGGGCGGATTCTACCGGGACGGTCGCACGGGCGTGGGGCTGCCGCGTGGAAATGCGATGCGGCTATCGGGAACGTCCATTAGCGGACGATGGATGCCGCTGCGGATGCCACGGCGGACACCCCTTTTTAGGAGCGCGGCCCTCGCGACGCGCCTCTCCCACGCGGGGAGAGGACGCCACTGACGATACGCTTGCGGCGCTTACAGCTTGCGCGCGTAGCTGAACTGCGCGAAGGCCTGCTCGGCGACGTTGAACCAGGCGGCTTCGTTGTTACGGAACACGCGCCAGTCGTCGAAGATCTTCTTGAACGACGGATTCTTGGCGGTTTCGTCGGCGTAGGCTTCCTGCGTGGCCTTGAAGCACGCCTCCATGATCTCCTTCGAGAACGGGCGCAGCTTCACGCCGTTTTCCAGCAGACGCGCCAGCGCCTGCGGGTTCACGGTGTCGTACTTGGCCATCATGTTGGTGTGAGCTTCGATGGTCGCCGTTTCCAGCGCGCGCTTGTACAGCTGCGGCAGCTTTTCGTACTCGGGCGCCGAGGCATAGAACGACAGCTGGGCGCTGCCTTCCCACCAGCCCGGGTAGTAGTAGTACGGGGCCACCTTGTAGAAGCCGAGCTTTTCATCATCGTACGGACCGACCCATTCGGCCGCGTCGATCGTGCCTTTTTCCAGCGCGGGGTAGATGTCGCCGCCGGCGATCTGCTGCGGCACCACACCCAGGCGCGCCAGCACCACGCCGGCAAAACCGGCGACGCGGTACTTCAGGCCCTGCAGGTCGGCCACGGTCTTGATTTCCTTGCGGAACCAGCCGCCCATCTGCGCGTTGGTATTGCCGCCCATGAAGTTGACGACGTTGTATTCCTTGAAGAACTCTCGCATCAGCTTCATGCCGTTGCCCTGCATCATCCAGGCGTTCTGCTGGCGAGCGGTCAGACCGAACGGGATCGTCGTGTCGAAGCACAGCGTCGGGTTCTTGCCGAAGTAGTAGTAGCCGGCGGTGTGTCCGATCTGCACCGTCTGGTTCTGCACCGCGTCCAGCACCTGCAGGCCTGGCACGATTTCACCAGCGGCAAACACCTTGATGTTGAATTTGCCGTCGGTCAGTTCCTTGACCCGCTGCGACAGCAGCTCGGCGCCGCCATAGATCGTGTCGAGGGATTTCGGGAAACTCGACGCCAGGCGCCATTCGACGGCGGGATTGCTGCCTACCACCGCAGGCGCTGCCGGAGCGCTGGCCGATGCGGCGGGCGCGGCGGGCTTTTCTTCCTTGCCACAGGCTGCCAGCGCGCCGGTGGCGGCCACTGCCGAGGCTTTCAACAGGAAGGAACGACGTTCCATGGACATCTCCTCTTTTATTGATATGTATGCACGGCTGCCTTACCCCGATGTGTTTCCCGGCAGACAGGTCGGTCGATTATAGCGGCGGCATTTTGGGCACGGAGCCCCACACGGATGGGGGTTTTCGCTAGTCATTCGCACTTCTGCAACGGTTTCGCGCCATGCTTGAAAGTGGTGCCCGCTCCGCGCACGCGCGGTTTCGCAATGTGAGAATTCGCACGCTTTTGACGTGAGTTGATGGATTTTGTAACCCGGCTTGCGGTCAATTACTACGCCTGATACAACCTGACTCCCCGGCTCTGTGATGCCGGTGTCGTACGCCTCCAATGCTGCAATCCGTGCCGTTTTCCGCCCGCCTGTTCGCCCGTCGCCGTCTTGCGTTTGCCGTCCTGGCCGCGTGGGGTGTGGGCGCATGCGCGCAATCGGGCGGGCTGGTGACGCCGCCGCCACGGATCGCGCAGACCAGCGCGCCCGCCGCGACCTCGGCGCTGGCCAGCAGCCAGCCGGGCGCGCCTGAGGCCGGATTGCCTTCCGCGGCAGGATCATCGGCTGCCTCGCCTGCAGCAAGCGCGACGGCGGCGACAGTACCAACCGCCGGCGCGGCGTCCGATCCGCTGGCGGATCTGATCCAGGCGGCTGCCGTCGCCGATACGAAGGCGGCCAAGCCCGATAGTGCGGCCAGCGCTGACTCAACGGCGCAGGCGGTCCAGACTTCCCCAACTCAGGCGGCACCCGAAGCGCCATCCCATGGCGCCGCTTCCTCGGATGCGCCCGGCGCATCGACCGTGGCGGGCGCCAGTCCTGACGTCGCCAATCCAGATTTCATCGGCCCGCCCGATTCCCTCGCGCCGCCCCCACCACCTCCGCCCCCGCTGGTGCTGTTTCCGCATCGGCTCGGCCAGTTCCCCGCACAGGCCGACCCGCCGTCGGCAGTGGCCGGCGCCGCCGATGCCAGCGCGCAGGAAACGCCATCGGACGCGCCGCCCGTGTTGCGTTCGCAGTTGCCGGCCGACGATCCCGCCGGCGATTCGGTGTGGCGAATGGGCTACAGCGGCCGCGCCGCGGTGGAAGATCGTTCGGGCAAGCAGCGCGCCTGTGTCGGCGGCGGCACGCCGTCGGCAGGATTTGGCCGGGGCCTGGCCTGCACCAGTACCGGCGAGGTCAAGATCCGCGAGTCGCTGGTGGATATCGGCGGCGGCACGCAGGTACAACTGATCGCGCAGGCCAAAGGCACCGATGCCACGTCGATCAACGGCAACGCCGCGGCGGTCGATCCTTACGCGCTGGTGCCCAACTTCTATACGTCAGTCAGCGGCTTGTCCGGGCTCGCCGTGCTGGACGAGGCCAGCGTGTGGGCCGGGCGGCGCGAGAGCAGTCCGTTCCTGATGTCTTCGGGGCTGCTGCCACCGAACTCGCCGTCGATGAGGTTTGGCGTGGACAACGCCAAGCTGGGTGATTTCGGCTTGAGTTATCAATACACCGCGCGCAACGACCTCAATGGCGCCAAGCTGCCCAGCTATCACTCGATCCGCACCGCGCCGATCGGCACCAATGAAAAGGGTTCGGTGCAGCTCGGCTTTACGCGCGTGGAGCCGCTGCAGCAGATCGAGGACACCGGCAGCGCGTGGTGGGCGTCGGCAATGCACGAGCAAAAGGGCGTGCTGTTCGGCACCAATCGCCTGGGATTCCAGTACGGGCAAGGGTCGCGCGTGGCAATGACCGGCTATTCGGGCATGGGTGCGGCGCTGCAGCGGGTACGCGTGGCCGAATCGATGGAATGGAAAGGGCGCTCCGGCCTGGCGGGGTCGGTGGAATCGAGCCTGCAACTCGATCATTCGAATATCGGCACGCTGCAATGGGCCGCCACGCGCGTGCGGCCGGCCTTCGTGGCCAACGACCAGTTCAAGCTGACCTTCGAGGTGGCGCACGACCAGATTTCCTCGGGGTTTGGCGTGGGTGGTCAACGCACCGCGTTCACCGTCGCGCCGACGCTGACGCTGGGCAAGTCCACCGGCAATGCCAACCTGCGCGCGTTCTACACCTACAGCCGCGCCAACGACGTCGACGGCATCACGTTCGCCGCTCCGGCCGACGCCTGGGCGACGCAAGCCAGCGGATCGATCTTCGGCGTCCAGCTCAATCGGCGCTGGTAGTCGCGGCGGCCGCCAGCGGCCAGCGGCGCGCCGGGCGGCTCTCATTGCCCACCGGCCGCGGGCAGAGCCAGTCGAAAAGCAGCGTGGCATTCACCGCACCAATTATCTGTGCGACGATAAACATCGGAACATCGATCATGCGAATACCGGTAAAGGTGTTCGTGAGCGCGCACGCGATGGTCAACGCCGGGTTGGCGAACGACGTCGAGGCGGTGAACCAGTAGCCCGCCGTGATGTAGCCGGCCACCACGAATGGCACCAGCGCCGGCCGGCGTCGGCCGGTGGCCAGGCCCAAGCCGATCAGCCCGAACGAGGCGACACATTCGCTCCACCACATCGGCGCGCCCGTGCGCATCTGCATGGACATCGACAGCAGCGGCAGGCCGAACATCGCGTGGGCCGCCATCACGCCGAGCACCGCGCCGGTCAGTTGCGCCGACACATAAGCGACTGCCGCGCGCGGCGACAACGCGCCCTGCACAAGCTGGGAAAGGGTGACGACAGGATTGAAATGGCCGCCCGACACGGGCCCCAGCGACACCAGCAGCGCCACCAGGCCGGCGCCGGTGGCCAGCGCATTGCACAGCAGCGCCAGCGCGATATCGCCCGCGGCAAGCCGTTCCGCGCGGATGCCCGAACCCACCACGATGGCGATCAGCAACGCCGTACCCAGTGCTTCGGCAACCAGCCGGCGGGCGATATCGGGGGTTTGTAGCGGGTTGGCAGGGGCGGGCGCGGACATGTGGACGATCGACAAAAAACCGATCGCGCAGTGTTCCGCGCCGCGCCAGGCCGGTCAATGCAGCCGGGCGATGGAGAGAATCAACCGGAGGTATCTAATCGGACGGGTCTGCGCACGGCCAGCGGGCCAGTGCTATTGCAGATCGTTGCGCATGATCAGCAGCCACGGCAGATGGGAATTGGTGAAGCCGTCGAGTTGCCCGGCTTCGTTCAGTTCGATCTCGTCCATCGACACGGATTGCTGGACGTTGCCGCCAATCGCCTTCACCACGCCAGCGGCCGTATCGACCGCCACCACGATGTCGCAATGCATCGGCGTCGTGCCAAAACCGACTTCGGACGGATCCGACAGGTACTTGTCGCGCCCGCGGCCCGCGCAAATCAGGTCGCCGGGACGCGGCACGGCGGGCAGCGGCTCGATATGGAAAGCGGGGCGCGGCAGGATGCCGTCGCGCGCGTCCACCACGTACATCGAATGCGATTGGCCGGTCAGAAATTGATCGTTGTCGAGCCCGGCCTTGCGCATGACCCACGAAATGAACACGGCCGACCACGCCCACGCGCCCTGCGTGATCTGGCGGCAATCGGGTGCTTCGCCGACGATGGCCCAGTAGCGCTGCGCCATCCGGCAGCCGCGCGGCGTAGCTTCCATGCCCGTGCCATCGGGAAACCGCAGGCAATCGGCAGATTGGCCATTCTCATCCATATCCACATCGGCCGAGCCCCGACCGGTTGCTGCGGTGCCGTCGGCGCTGGGCGAAGGCGCGGCTTGCGGGGCGGGCAGCGGGCTTTGCGTCACGCATGCGCTGTCGTCGCGGCCGATGTGCACGACCTGGCTGCCCCATTTGCGCCATTCCTGCATAGCAATGTCGACGATGCGCTCGCGCTGCGTGGCACCCGGGGCTGTTGCAACGTGCTCATGGTCGGGCAGCGGTATTGCCTGCGGGCGCGCGGTGCGCGGTGGCGATGTGGTGCAACCGCCCAACACGGCCAGCGCCGCCGCGCATGCGAGGGCCTGCCACACGTGTCTGCGCGCCTGTGGAGAACGTTGTGGAACCAGGTGTGGAAAGCGTTGTGAATAACGCTGTGGAAATCTACGCGGCAGCAAGCGGGACAGCATCTCGGGCCCGGGGATCCCTAAATCGCGCCAAGCCTTGATGCGCCAAGCGCGAATGACATTCTTGGGTCGCCGCCGAAGGCCTCTGAAGTGGCGCTGGCAGCGGTGTGATTTTCCGCGCGGGACTGCCGGCGGATGGGTGTGGATAACGTCCCCGCGCGCTGCGCACCTGCGCCGCTTTCGGGCTGGGGCGGCGGCACGGCGGGGTCATACGAAACGGGCGCAACTGCGTGCCCGTCGTCATTACTGGTTGACGGCGTCCTTGAACTTCTGGCCAGCCTTGAACTTCACGGTCTTCGCAGCTTCCACCTTGATTTCTTCGCCGGTGCGCGGGTTGCGGGCCATGCGCTCGCCGCGCTCGCCCTTGCTGAAGGTACCAAAGCCGATCAGGCTCAGCGTTTCGCCCTTGGCCACGGCGTCCATGATGGCGCCCAGGGTCACGTTCAGCGCTTGCTCGGCCTTGGCCTTGGTCAGACCGTCCACGCCAGCTGCGATCGCGTCGATCAGTTCGGTTTTCGTCATGCTTCACTCCGTATCGAGTTGAAAAAACACTGACGTCCACGCCGGCCGGCTCCGTCAGAAGCCGCTCCGGCAAAAACGCCGCGGGCCACATCATACCGTGTCGGGCAAGCCGCACCGGGAACAGTTTGTTACCGACGTTTGCCGCCAGGCCGCGCCAGTGCGCGCTTGGCGGGTTTTGCATGGTCGTTCGGCGAGGCGGTTGACGAGTGTTGGCGAGGCGTTGGCGACGTATACGCGCCGCCTCGACCGCGATGCCGATATGCGCCAGCGAGGCGAGAGGGCCACCAGAGCCACGTATACCGCCTGGACGCGGCTAATGACGCCTGGAGATGCCCTGGGACGTATACGCGGTCAAAAGCGCTCTGAGCGCGCCTGAGAGGTCATGACGGCGATTTAAGGTAAGCCGGCGTATACCTCCGGTCACTTGCCCTGCGTCACTGGCAGCGATTCCGATGCGAGCCGCATCGCTGCATGCATCGCCCGATGTCGATCCGCATCGGCGCGGGCATTGCCATCGCTGCTTATTTTTTCATCGCGACAAAAATCATCAAAACCGATTTGCGACGGAGGTATACGTCCACTCCGGCGGTGCTCATCCGTACGGTTTACATCTTCTTTTCATGTATACAAATAGTAGTGATAGGTAAACCAGCCCGGTTTCTGTGGATAACCGCGTATACGTCAATCCGATCAAGCGTTTACGTATACAGCAAAGTCCGGGAGCAATTGTTGGGCGGCGTGGATGACTCATGCTTTTGGTCGAGGGGGTGGACGTATACCTTCAAACTTGTTCCCGTCCCGTCCCCAGCTCAGCCCCAGGCAGCCCACACCAAACCCGCGTGCTTATCCACAGAAACAGGCGTGGTTATCCACATCGGTATACGTGGCGCGCACGTATACCTGTCACTTGCGCACAGGTATCATCCGGTTCGCGCCGGACTGGACCGGCCCATCCACCGCACACGGGAAATTCAGCACATGTCGGACAAGGCCAAGGACGCCAAGGAAAAGAAGTCGGGCAAAAAGAAGAGCGCCAGCGACCGCATCGAGGTGCGTCAGTCGGGCGTGCATGGCAACGGGGTATACGCGATTGGCGCAATTGCAGAAGGCGAGCGCGTGATCGAGTACAAGGGCGAGCACATTTCGTGGAAGGAAGCGCTCAAGCGCCATCCGCACGATCCCGCCGATCCGAATCACACGTTCTATTTCAGTTTGGACGACGGCAATGTGATCGACGCGAAGTTCGGTGGCAACCGCGCGCGCTGGATCAACCACGCCTGCGAGCCCAACTGCGAAGCGCGCGAGAAAAAGGGCCGGGTGTTCATCCACGCGCTGCGCGATATCGCCGCGGGCGAGGAATTGTTCTACGACTATGGCCTCGTCATCGACGCGCGCTATACGAAGAAGCTGAAGCAGGAATACGCATGCCGCTGCGGTAGCCCCAACTGCCGCGGCACCATGCTGGCGCCTAAGGACAAGCGCTAGCCGTCACGGACGCGGCGCTTCGCAGGCTGGCCGGGCGATTGCCGATGCGGCGGCGCCCGAGCCACGCAGGGCTCTGCTCAGACGCCCAGAGGGTGGCATCCCGGCCTGCTCACACCGTTGCCGTGCCAGGCGCCTCGCACGGGATCCGGATCACAAAACGCATGCCAGGACGCCGCGTTGCCGGCTCGGCAGCGGCGTCTACGTCGACACCCGCTGCAACGGCCGCCGCGACTTGTAGCGCCGAAGCGGGCACATCTTCGATGCGAATCGTGCCCTGATGCAGCGTGACGATCTCATGCACGATCGCCAAACCCAGCCCCGCGCCGCTGGGGGCCGCCTGGGTGGCCGGCGTACCGGGCGTATGGTCGCCCCGGAAGAACCGCTTGAAGACCTCCTCGCGGCGCGCGTGCGGAATGCCGGGGCCGTTGTCCTCGATCATCACCACGGCCATGCCACGGTGACCGATCGCCTCGCCGCCGGCGCGCACGGTAATGCGGCCGCCCGCGGGCACGTATTTCACCGCGTTGTCGATCAGGTTGGACAGCGCCTCGCGCATCAGCAGCCGATTGCCGCGCACCATGGCCGGTGCGCCGCCCGTGAAGGTGGGGCCGGGCAACACTTCGAAGCCCAGGTCGATATGGCGCGCCAGCGCCTGCGGCACCCATTCCGCACCGATTTCGAAAGCCAGTTCCGCCAGATCGAAATATTCCACCGGACCGAGCCGATCAAGCGACAGGCCGGGCTCGGCGCGCGCCAGTGACAGCAACTGGTTCGACAGACGCACGGCACGATCCGCCGCGGTCTGCACTTCGCGCAGCGCGTGGCGCGCCACGTCGAGCGAATCGGCCAGCACGGCGCGGTCGGCGTGCAGCTTCACCGCCGTAAGCGGCGTGCGCAACTGGTGCGCGGCGTCGGCGATGAACTTGCGCTGCGCATCGAGTGCATCGCGCAGGCGCGACAACAGCGCGTTCTGCGCGCGAATCAGCGGTTCCATCTCGGCGGGCACCTGGCTTTCGTCCAGCGCTGCCAGCGACCGCGCGGTCTGCCGGTTGAGCTTGTCGGCCAGGATTTGCAACGGCACCAGTTCTTCCTTGAGCACGTGCGACAGGATCAGGCTGCCCACCAGCAACAGCAGGATCAGCGGTACGGACACGGACAACAGGATCTCGTTGGCGGCGGTTTCGCGGCGGTCGAGCAGTTCGGCCACTTCGACCACGATCGGCCCGCGCGGCACCTGCGCTTCGGCGGTGGTGCCCAGTTCATCGGAGGCGGTGCTGGGCAGGTTCACCGGCAGCCGCACCGCGCGCACCTGCCGGCCGCTGAACCAGGCATAGAACAGCCGCGCGTCGTGCAGTGTGGTCTGGCCGGTGCCGTAGCCGAGCCACGTATCCATGCCGCCAATCAGCCCGTCGGGGCCATGGATGCGCCAGTAGATGCGATCGGATCCCTCCGCTTCCACCAGCGTCTGCGCGATGGCCGGGATGTCCTGTTCCAGGCGCGGTCCGGCAATGCGGATCTGCTGGGCGATATTGTTGGCGACGCCGTAGAGCGCCCGGTCGAACACCTGCGTGGTGTAGTGGGCGGCAAGCCAGTACGACAGCGATCCGCTGGTCAGCACCAGCGCGAACAGCGGCGTGGCCAGCGCGCGCAGCAGATGCACGCGCAGACTCTGGTTGGACGGATGACGCGCCGCGGCCTGGACGCGCTGTCCCCAGCCGAAGCCGCCACGCAGACGCTTGCCCGTGGCGGAAGGCTCGCCGGGCTGAGCGGATGAGGATGGCGAACGCGGCGGCATGGGGATCAGGACTTCGGGCAGGGCCGCCCGCCATCACGCGGGCGACAGGGGAAGGGCTCAGTGGCCGGCACGGATCTGCAGCAGGTAGCCGAAACCGCGCACGGTGACGATCTCCACGTCGGCCTCCTCGAGCTTCTTGCGCACACGGTGCACATAGACCTCGATCGCGGTATCGCCCACCGTATCGCCGCCTTCACCGGCCGGGTGCGCAAAGGTGGCCAGATGGTCCTGCAGCTGTGCCTTGCTGACCACGCGGCCCTGGCGGCGCAGCAGCAGTTCCAGCACGGCGAATTCGCGCGGGGACAACTCCAGCGGGCGACCGTCGATAAACATGCGGCGATCGTTGCCCGACAGGCGCAGGCGTCCCAGGCGGATATCGCGCTCGGGCGCGGCCTCGCCATGCTGGCTGCGCCGCTGCAGCACGCGCACGCGCGCTTCCAGTTCGGGCAGCGCGAAAGGCTTTACCAGATAGTCGTCGGCGCCGGCATTGAGCCCCGACAGCTTGTCTTCGAGTTCGTCGCGCGCGCTGAGGATCAGCACCGGGGTCGTGCGGTTGCGCGCGCGGTAGCGTGCCAGCAGCGTCATGCCGTCGATGCCGGGCAGCCCCAGGTCGAGGATCACCAGGTCGTGCTGCTCGCGCAGCAGATGCTCGGTGGCGTACACGCCGTCGTGAACCACGGACACCTCGTGGCTGGCGCTGGTCAGCCCGGCCTTTACGCCGCTGGCGATTTGGAGGTCGTCTTCGATCAGCAGGATTCGCATGGCGGACTGTGACATCGCTGATTTAGCGATGCCGGTGTTGTAACAATGATGCTGATTGTACCGACAGTTTTGGCGTCAGCCTTTCAGTTGCCTGACAGCCTGCAAATGGGCCGCCAGACTTGCCATCATTCGCGCGCCAGACCCGCCGCGGCCGCTTCGATAAAGGTGGCCAGGTCGATATCGCGCTGGGTCAGGCCGTTGGCGTCGTGCGTGGACAAAGTGATGTCGACGCGGTTGTACACGTTGAACCACTCAGGGTGGTGGTCCACCTTGTCGGCGCGCAGCGCCACGCGGGTCATGAAGCCGAAGGCGGCGTTGAAATCGGCAAAGCGGAACGATTTTTGGATGGCGTCGCGGTCGTGGACAGGCGTCCAGCCGGGCAGTGCGGCGAGCAGGCTCGCGCGGGCTTCTTGCGAAAGAGGAGTCATGGTGTGGGCTGATCTATGGAAAGAATTCGACAAATGCCGGCCCGCCCGGAACTGTGGGCCGGGCATGGCGGCATTGTTTCACAACGGATGAAATCCGACCGATGGCTCAGATGTCGTCGCTGTCGCCCCAACCTTCGCGGCTGCCGGCGTGGATCACGCGATCGCCCTCGGCAATATCGCCGGCGCCCAGTGTCGGCAACGCGCGCAGTTGCGGGTACAGCGGGGTGAAATCGGGCCGCGTGGCGTCGAACAGTTGTTCGAAGCTGTCGATCACGAAGTACGTTTTCTGAAACGTGTCGATGCGGTAGCGCGTCCGCATGATCCGGTGCAGGTCGAAGCCGATGCGGTTGGGGCTGGCCGAATCGAGGCTGTAGATCGATTCGCCCTGGCTGGACAAGATCCCGGCGCCAAAGATGCGCAAACCCTGCGGCGTGCGGATCAGGCCGAACTCGACGGTGTACCAGTACAGGCGCGCCAGCATGTCCAGTGCGCCGAGTCCGGCCGCTTTCAGGCCGCCCTTGCCATATGCCTCCATGTAGTCGGCAAACACCGGGTTGATCAGCAACGGCACATGCCCGAAGACGTCGTGGAAGCAATCGGGCTCCTGCAGGTAGTCGATCTGCTCGGGCTTGCGCATCCACCAGCTGGCCGGAAAGCGACGATTGGCCAGATGCTCGAAAAACACCTCGTCGGGCACCAGTCCGGGCACGGCCACCACCTGCCAGCCCGTGGCGCGCATCAGCGTCTCGTTGAGCTGATCGAACTCGGGCACCCGGTCGCGCTCCATGCCGAGCGTCGCCAGACCCTGCAGGAATTCATCGCAGACCCGGCCCTGCAGCATCGACGCCTGGCGGTCGTACAGCTTGCGCCACATCGCATGGTCGGTGTCGGTATAGCGATGCACCGGCTGCGCGATGGTGAAGTCGGGGCGCAACTGCTGGCCCGACAACAGGCCTGCGGCAAATTGCTCGCGCAGCTTCTCGGTCATCGTGCCGGCAAAGTTGCCGGGTTCCTGTGCGGCGGCCGAGGGTGTCATGGTGGCGTCTCCAAGAAATTACGATGTGATGCGGAATTTATGCACAGTCTAGCGATGGGACGATGCAAACAGGCCGCAAAATGGCCGATCTTTGGGCATGCGATGCATATAATCCGCACATTGAGACGCTTAACTGCGGGATTTCTGCGCATATGAATCAAGCCGACTTCGACCCCTACGACCTCGCCCTGCTGGCGGCGCTGCAAGCCGACGGACGATCCACGCACCAGCAGCTGGCCGAGCGCGTGCACCTGTCGCCAAGCCAGGTTGGACGGCGCCTGGCCCGGCTGGAAGCGGACGGCGTGATCACTGGCTATCGGGTGAACCTGTCGCTGCAGGCGCTGGGGCTGGGCGTGCTGGTCTTTATCAGCGTCAAGCTGGCCCATCACGGCGACACCATCATCGAGCGCTTCCGCGAAGAGATCCTGCTGCTCGAAGAAGTGCAGGAGTGCTATTCGGTGGCCGGCGAAGCCGACTATCTGGTGCGCGTGGTGGTGGCGGACCTGCCCACGCTGGCGGAATTCACGATGAAGAAACTGATGCGCGTGCCGGGCGTGGAGAGCATCCGGTCCAATATCGTGCTGACCGCGTTGAAGCGGGAAGGCCCGCTGCCACTAGCGCATCTACGATAAATCGCAAGGTCATTCTTCCAAAATGTGCAGAGGCTTGCGCTTGCCACCTCTGCATGTCACCCTCGCGCGGAGCCAATTCCGACAGAGGGCAGGATGATGGGAAAGATCGCCACGGCGACCGTAGCCGCCGCCGCAGGTCTTGTTTTCAGCGCACTGACATGGGCGCCGGCCGCATCGGCCGCGCAGATCACGCGCTTTTCACCCGAAGGGGTGAACCCACAGGTTCGCCAGGTGGCGATCCGCTTCGACGAAGCGATGGTGCCGATGGGCGACCTCAAGGCCGCGGCGCCTGCCTCCGTATCGTGCGTCGGCGGCAGCGTCGGTGGCAGCGGGCGCTGGGTCAATGCGACCAACTGGGTCTACGACTTCGAGCGCGACCTGCCGCCCGGCGTGCGTTGTACCGTGCGGATCTCCGGCGGACTTAAGAGCGTGGCCGGCAAGGCCTATTCCGGCAAGCCCGAATACCGCTTCGAAACCGGCGGACCGATCGTGGTCTCGGCGCGCCCCTCGGGCGGACAGGTCGAGGAAGACCAGGTGTTTGCGCTGCGCTTCAACGGCGCGGCCACGGCCGGATCGATCCGCGAGCATGCGTGGTGCCAGGCCGAGGGCCTTGGCGAGCGCATCCCCGTGCGGCTGCTGACCGGCAAGGACCGCGACGGCGTCATCGAGGCGATCGGCTGGAAAGAGGTGGTCAAGCGCGAGGCCGACGCCGTCCATCTGCTGGCGTGCCAGCAACGGCTGCCGGCCGGCGCGCGCATGCAGTTGGTGCTCGATGCGGGCATCGCCACGCCGTCCGGTCTGGCAGCCACGGCGGCACGGCGTTTCGATTTCCAGGTGCGCGAGCCGTTTTCGGCCGGCTTTACCTGCGAGCGCGAACGCGCCGAAGCGCCGTGCACGCCATTGCGTCCGATGACGGTCACGTTTTCCGCGCCGATCTCGCGCAAGGCCGCCGAACATATCGTGCTGAAGACGCCGTCGGGCCCGCAGGCGCCCGCGTTCGATCCGGACCAGGCCGCCGACGCGCCAGTATCGTCGGTCACGTTCAAGGGGCCGTTCCCGGAAAAGGCCAGCCTGACGATCGAGGCGCCCAAGGATCTCAAGGATGAAAGCGGCCGCGCGCTCGGCAATGCGGACCTGTTCCCGATCAAGCTGACCACGGCGGCGTTGCCGCCGCTGGCAAAGTTCGCCGCCGCGCCGTTCGGCGTGGTCGAGCGCTTTGCCGATGTGCCGCGTGGCAAGCCGGCCAGCGACTACCCGCCGCTGCTGCCGGTGACGCTGCGCAATGTCGAAGCCGATCTGCCGGCACTGGCCGTGCGCGCCGAGGCGGGCACCGTGGCGCGGCTCAAGGTCGATGACGATACGGCCATCCTGCGCTGGTTCGGCATGGTCAAGCGCATGCACGAAAACTCGTGGACACGGCAGCAGATCGACGCGATCCGCGCCGGCCGCGCGCCGTACGACGTGCAGAGCCCGCGCAACGCGCCGAGCATCGAAACGCGCTCGGTGTCGTTGCTCAACGGCGTGGCCGGCGTCAAGAAGCTCGACATTCCCAAGCCGACCGACACTACGCCACGCCCGTTCGAAGTGGTCGGCATTCCTCTGCCGGAGCCGGGCTTTCATGTGGTGGAGATTGCCTCGCCGATGCTGGGCGAAGCGCTGCTCGGCAAGAAGGCGCCGATGTACGTGCGCACCGCCGCGCTGGTGACCAACCTTGGCGTGCATTTCAAGCTGGCGCGCGGCGCGGCCGATGGCGACATGAGCGGCCTGGCATGGGTGACGACGCTCGACGACGGCAAGCCGGTGGCCAATGCCAAAGTGGCCGTGCGCAGTTGCGAGGGCGAACTGCTGGGCCAGGCGGTCACCGATGGCACGGGCGTCGCGCGCATCGCAACGCTGCCCGATCGTCGCTACAAGGATTGCGGCAACGGCATGGACGGCTATTTCGTATCCGCACGCATCGGCGCCGATCATCCGCAGGCCCGCGGCAAAGCCGACATGGCGTTCGTGATGTCGGACTGGAATCGCGGCATCGAGACCTGGCGCTTCAACGTGCCGACCGACCTGAGCCCGAAGCAGACGGTGCGCGCGCATACCGTATTCGACCGCACGCTGCTGCGCGCCGGCGAAACGGTGTCGATGAAACACCTGATCCGCAATGAAACGGCGCAGGGCTTTGCATTGCCGGCGGCGCTGCCGCAAACGCTGGTGATCACGCACCAGGGCACCGGGCAGAAGTACGAGATGTCGCTGGCGTGGCGCAATACCGCCACCGGCGGGCGCAGCGCGGAAAACACCTTCCAGGTGCCGCAGGCGGCCAAGCTCGGCGTCTATGACGTGGCGCTGGTGTACGACAACGATCGCTCGCTGGACAGCGGCAGCTTCCGCGTGGAAGCGTTCCGCTTGCCGGTCCTGTCGGGCACGCTCTCGGTCACGCGCGACCCGAAGATCAAGGGCAATGCGCTGGTGGCGCCCGCGCAGGTGCCGGTGAATGTCGAGCTGCACTATCTCAATGGCGGCGGCGCGGCAGGACTGCCGGTGCGCGTGTCGGCACTGATGCGCAACAAGCCGGTGAATTTTGCCGATTACGACGACTTCTCGTTCAGCCAGCCGCGTACGCAGCAGGAGAGCAGCAGCAGCGGCGACGAGGAAGACGATCAGGATGCCGACAGCGCGCGCGACGATTCGGAAAAACTCGTTGCCGACAAGCTGCCGCTGACGCTGGACAAGGACGGCAACGGCAAGCTGGTGGTCAAGGATCTGCCGAAGGTGGCCGTGCCGGGCGATCTCGTGCTGGAAGCCGGTTTTGCCGATCCGAACGGCGAGATCCAGACGCTGCGCCAGACCGTCGCGCTGTGGCCGTCGGCGGTGGTGGCCGGCATCAAGGCGTCGAGCTGGGTGTCGATCAAGCAAAAGCTTGCGGTGTACGGCGTGGTGCTCGATACGCAGGGCAAGCCTGTCGCCGATTCGCCCGTGCAGGTGAAAGCGCGCGCGCGCACCACCACGTCCTCGCGCAAGCGCGTGGTGGGCGGCTTCTATCGTTACGACAATCGCAGCGAAAGCAAGGATCTCGGGGTGGTGTGCGAAGCGCGCACCGATGCCCAGGGCCGCGTGCGTTGCGAGGTGGAGCTGTCGCAGGCCGGTGAAGTGGAGCTGGTGGCCAATGCACGCGATTCGGAAGGCCGCGTTGCGCAGGCGGCCACCACGGTATGGGTGACGCGCCAGGGCGAACTGTGGTTCGGCGGCGAAAACCACGACCGCATGGATGTGCTGCCTGAAAAGCGCTCGTATGCGCCGGGCGATACCGCAGTGTTCCAGGTGCGCATGCCGTTCCGCCGCGCCACGGCGCTGGTCGCCATCGAACGTGAAGGCATTCTCGATACCGAGGTGGTGGAATTGAGCGGCGCCGATCCGACGATCAAGCTCAAGGTGAAGTCCGAATGGGGCCCGAACGTCTACGTGTCGGTGCTCAGCATTCGCGGACGCCTGCGCGAAGTGCCGTGGTATTCGTTCTTCACCTGGGGCTGGCGCCAGCCGCTGGACTGGTGGCATGCATTCCGCAGCGAAGGCCGCGAATACGTGGCGCCGTCGCCGCTGGTCGATCTGTCCAAGCCGGCTTTCCGGCTGGGCCTGGCGCAGATCCGCGTGGGCAACGATGCTTACCGGCTGGACGTCAGCGTGACGCCCGACAAGGCCAGCTATCCCGTGCGCGGCAAGGCGCGCGTGGTGGTGCAGGTGAAGCTGCCCGACGGCAAGCCCGCGGCCAACGGCGAAGTGGCACTGGCCGCGGTCGACCAGGCGCTGCTGGAGCTGATGCCGAACAACAGCTGGAATCTGCTCGATGCGATGGTGCAGCAGCGCAGCTACGGCGTGGAAACATCGACCGCGCAAATGGAAATCATCGGGCGCCGGCACTATGGCCGCAAGGCGGTGCCGGCCGGCGGTGGCGGCGGCAAGAGCCCCACGCGCGAACTGTTCGACACGCTGCTGCTGTGGAATCCGCGTGTGCAGCTCGATGGCGAAGGCAAGGCAACGCTGGAAGTGCCGCTGAACGATTCGCTCACCAGCTTCCGCATCGTGGCCGTGGCCGATCTCGGCGTGAATCGCTTCGGCAGCGGCAGCGCCACGATCGCCGCCACGCAGGATCTGCAGATGATCGCGGGGCTGCCGTTGCTGGTGCGCGAGGACGACAAGTACCGTGCCATGTTCACGCTGCGCAACACCACGCAACGCGCGATGACGGTGGAGGCCACGGCGCGCGCCACGCTGGTCGATGCGCTGACGCTGCCCGCGCAGACCGTGCAGATTCCCGCGGGCGAGGCGCGCGAAATCGGTTGGGATATCACCGCGCCGGCACTGCTCGCATACAGCCGCAGCGGCACGATCCTGTGGGAGGTGGCGGCCACGGAAAAGGGCACCGGCGACGCCAGCGACAAGCTCAAGGTGTCGCAGCAGATCGTGCCGGCCGTGCCGGTGACGGTGCAGCAGGCGATGTTGGCGCAGCTTGCGCCAAACATGTCGGTGCCGGTGCAGGCGCCCGCCGGCGCGCTGGCCGATCCGGCCGGCAAGTTGCGTGGCGGCATGCAGGTGTCGCTGCAGTCGTCGCTCGCAGGCGGCATGCCCGGTGTGCGCGAGTGGTTCCGCAACTATCCGTTCAGTTGCCTGGAACAGCGCACCTCGAAATCGCTGGGCCTGGGCGATGCGGCTGCATGGGACGCGCTGATGGCGCAACTGCCGTCGTATCTCGACAGCAACGGGCTTGCGTCGTACTTCCCGCTGCGCAGCGACGGCGAATCGGGCAGCGAAACGTTGACCGCGTATTTGCTGGCGATTGCCGACGAAGCCTCGCGCGCCGGTATGCCGATGCGCATTCCCGATGCGCAGCGCGAGCAGATGGAGCGCGGCCTGATCGCGTTTGTCGAAGGCCGCATCTCGCCGCCGCGCTGGTCGCCGGCCGCGGCGGCCACGATGGATCTGGACGTGCGCAAGCTCGCCGCCATCGAGGCGCTGTCGCGCAGCGGCAAGGCGCAGGCACGCATGCTCGGTTCGATCCAGATTCTGCCCGATCAATGGCCAACCTCAGCGCTGATCGACTGGCTGAGCATCCTGTCGCGCGTGCAGGACATCCCCGAGCGCGACAAGCGCATGGCCGACGCCACGCAGCTGTTGCGCAGCCGCCTGACCGTGCAGGGCACGCGACTGGTCTTCTCGACCGAGCGCAACGATAACTGGTGGTGGCTGATGTCGGGCGGCGACGTCAATGCGGCCAGGCTGCTGGCGCTGGCATCGCAACTGCCGACGTGGAAGGACGACGTGCCGCAGCTGGTGACGGGACTGCTGGGACGCCAGACGCGCGGCGCGTGGATGACCACCACCGCCAACGCCTGGGGCGTGCTGGCGATTCGTCGCTATGCGCAGGTGTACGAGAAGACGCCGGTGTCCGGCAGCGCACGCGCCACGCTTGGCGATGCGTCGCGGACGTTCGATTGGTCGCGCGCCACGCACAAGGACGGCGTCGCCAGCGGCGCGGTCGATCTGCCGTGGCCGGCGACATCGGCCGGAGCGCCTTCGACGCTGCAGGTGGAGCAGCAGGGCAGCGGTCGCCCGTGGGCCACGGTGCGCGCACTGGCTGCCGTGCCGCTGCGCGAGCCGGTGGCCGCCGGCTACCGCGTGCGCCGCAGCGTCACGCCGGTGGAGCAGGCGGTGGCGGGCAAGTGGTCGCGCGGCGATACGTATCGCGTCAAGCTCGATATCGATGCGCAGGCCGACATGACCTGGGTGGTGGTCAGCGATCCGGTGCCCACGGGCGCCACGATTCTTGGCAGCGGCCTGGGCCGCGATTCGCAGATCGCCACGCGCGACGAGAAAAAGGCGTGGTCTACCTTTACGGAACGTACGCCGGAGGCCTATCGCGAATATTTCGGTTACGTACCGAAGGGTGCGCTGAGTGTGGAGTACACGGTGCGGCTCAACAATGCCGGCGAATTCGCGTTGCCGCCGACACGCGTGGAAGCGATGTACGCGCCCGATGTCTTTGGCGAGGCGCCCAACGCCAAACTGACCGTCGGAGCCGGCAAGTGAGCTGGATCGCCATGCGGATGCCCCCTCGCGTGCGCGAATGGTGGATCGCCGGCGCACTGGCCGGCCTCACCTATGGCCTGCTGCTGTTCCAGGCGTCGCTCGATCTGCCGCCCGGCGCGCCGCTGACGGGCCAGATCGCCTATCAGCCGGTCTGGAAGACGGCGATGGCGTTGCTGCTGGCGCGCGCGGCATGGTTTCACCGCCCCACGGGCGAGCGCCGCTGGCTGGTGGTGGCGTTGGTGTTTTCCGGGCTGGGAGATTTCCTGCTGGCGTTGCCGGGGCTGCGGATTTCGTTCATCGGCGGCCTCGGCGCATTCCTGCTCGCGCATCTCGCCTACCTGCGCCTGTTCGTGCCGCTGGGCGGCGACCTGCGCGCGCATCGCCTGGTCGGTTGTGGCCTGGTGATCGGTGCGGCGGCGGCGCTGCTGGGACGCTTCTGGCCAAACCTTGGCGACATGATGTGGCCGGTCACCGTGTATATCGCCGTGCTGGCGGCGATGGCCTGCGCGGCGATGCTGGCGCGGCTGCCGACGCCGCTGGCGGCGCTTGGCGCGCTGTGCTTCGTGATGTCGGACGCGATGATCGGCATGGCGAAATTCCTGTCGCCGTTCGAGACCTATCAGCTCGGCATCTGGTGGACCTACGCCATCGCGCAGGTGCTGCTGGTGGCCGGCGTGGTGGCCGAGCGCGGTGAATCGACGTATTCGAAGGGATCGTGGTGAAACGGTTGGCGTGGTCATCGAAGCCAGCGCGCGGCGCGATCCGCGTGGCGACGGCGCTGTGGCTGGGCGCGTGCGTCGCGGGCATCGCGCAGGCGGCGCCTTCGTTTCGCGAGGTGCGGGACCACTGGCGCAGCGCCGATATCGTAGTGACCGACCGGCATGGCGAAACCGTGGCGCGCGTGCGTGACGATTTCACTGCGCGCCGTGGCGACTGGGTGACGCTGACCGATACGTCACCGGCGTTGCGCACGGCCATCGTGCTGTCCGAGGACAAACGTTTCTATGCGCATAGCGGCGTCGACTGGCAGGGCGTGGCCGCGGCAGCTTGGGCAAATCTGTGGAATACGCGCACGCGCGGCGCGTCGACGCTGACGATGCAGTTGGCCGGTCTGCTCGACAACGATCTGCGCGCCGGCCGCGGCCGCAGCTTTGGACAGAAGCTCGGGCAGGTGGTCAGCGCGTCGTCGCTGGAGCGCGGCTGGAGCAAGGACCAGATTCTCGAGGCGTATCTGAATCTGGTGCCGTTCCGCGGTGAACTGGTGGGCCTGTCGGCGATGTCGCAGACGTTGTTCGGCAAGGCGCCAAGCGGGCTCGACGCGCGCGAGGCGGCGGTGGCCGTGGCGCTGGTGCGCAGTCCGAATGCATCGGCGCTGCAAGTCTCCAAACGCGCCTGCGGCATTCTGCGCGACATGAAACAGCCGCGCGAGTGCGATGGCCTCGACGGCTTCACGACGCTGGCGCTGGCCAGGTCGGTCAGCCTGGGCGGCGATGGCATGTCCGTGCGGCGCGGCGGCAATCTGGCGCCGCATCTGGCGCGAGCCGTGGTGGCACAGGCGCGCGCCGCCACGCCGGCTGGCAGGCCGCTGCCGCCGCGCATCGTGTCGACGCTCGACGCCAACCTGCAGCGCGTGGCCGTGAACAGTCTCGATCGCCATCTGCGCGAGCTGGCCGGCCGCAATGTCGAGGACGGCGCCGTGGTGGTGATCGATAACGCCAGCGGCGATGTGCTGGCCTATGTGGGATCGTCGGGCGCGTTGTCGTCGGCGGCGCAGGTGGACCACGCCGCGGCGTTGCGTCAGGCGGGCTCCACGCTGAAGCCGTTTCTCTATGCCCAGGCGATCGAGGAGCGCCGGCTGACTGCCGCTTCGCTGCTCGACGATCGACCCGTGAACCTGCCCACGGGCGGCGGCCTCTATATTCCGCAGAATTACGATCATCGCTACGCGGGATGGGTCAGTTTGCGCGCCGCGCTGGGATCGTCGCTGAACGTGCCCGCGGTGCGCACCCTCGTGATGGTCACGCCCCATCGCTTTCATCGGCGACTGGTCGCGCTGGGCCTGCCGCTGACCCAATCGGGTGATTACTACGGCTACAGCCTCGCGCTCGGCAGCGCCGATGTGTCGTTGCTGTCGTTGACCAACGCGTATCGCAGTTTCGCCAACCAGGGCGCGTATGCGCCGTCGCGCATGACCGTCGAAGCGCCGGCTTTGCAACGCCAGCCGGTGATGAGCGGGGCGTCGACGTACATCATCGGCGACGTGCTGTCCGATCGTCACGCGCGCGCGCGGACCTTCGGGCTCGACAGTCCGCTCACCACGCGGTTCTGGACCGCCGTGAAAACCGGCACCAGCAAGGACATGCGCGACAACTGGTGCGTGGGCTGGTCGCAGCGCTACACGGTGGGTGTATGGGTCGGAAACGCTAGCGGCGCCAGCATGCACGACGTATCGGGCGTGTCGGGCGCCGCGCCGGTCTGGCACGAGGTCATGGAGGCGCTGCACGAACGGACCGCGAGCCGCGCGCCGGCCATGCCGACCGGCGTCGAGCGCGTGGCGCTGCGCTTCGACGACAACCTTGAGCCGGCGCGCGACGAAGTCTTTCTATCGGGCACGGCGCTGCATCGCGTCAGCGTCGGCACGATCGGCCGCGCACCAAGCGCGCCCGCCATCGCCAGCCCGGCCGACGGCACCATCTTCGCGCTGGATCCCGATATTCCGCCGGCCGCGCAGCGCGTCTGGTTTCACGCCGACGGCCTGACTGGCCAGACGGCGCAGGCGGTGAGCTGGCGCATGGACGGCAAGCCGCTGGGCCGCGGCGGGCAGATTGCGTGGCTGCCATGGCCGGGCCGGCATCGCGTGCAACTGGTCGATGCGGGCGGCCAGGTCGTGCATGAAATCGGCATCGAGGTGCGTGGTGCCGGCGTACGCGACGCGAAGGTGGAGAAAGTGTCGGCGCGCCGTTGACGGGTTGTCTTCAGCGCGGCGACTGCGGCAATTCGCGCGCCTTCAGGAAATCGACGAACACGCGCAGTTTGGGCGGCATCAGCGCGCGGCTCGGGTAGTAAAGGTAGAAGCCCGAAAACGGCGGCGTCCATTCGTCCAGCACGGTCACGAGCGCGCCCGACGCCAGCGCATCGGCGATATGGTGCGGAAATTCGTAGATCAGCCCCAGGCCGGCCAATGCCGCCTGATGCAGCATCGACTTGTCGTTGGCAATCAACGCCATGCCGATATCGACCGTGAAGGGCCTGCCGCCGCGCGCGAATTCCCAGCGATAGACCGACCCCATCGGGCCAAAGCGATAGGGCAGGCACGCATGGCGATGCAGCTCGTGCGGCGTCTGCGGCGTGCCGTGACGCGCCAGATAGTCGGGCGAGGCCGCCACCACCATGCGCAACGGCCCCGTCACCGGAATCGCCACCATGTCCTGCTGCAGCGCTTCGCCCAGGCGCAGGCCGGCGTCGAAGCCTTCGGCGATCAGGTCGACGAAACGATCGTCGGTGACGAGGTCCACGCAGATCGTGGGATATGCGCGCATGAAATCGGTCAGGATCGGACGCAGCGCAATTACCACGGCCGAGTGCGAACTGGTCAGGCGCAGCGTGCCGGCTGGCATGTCGCGTTGCTGGCGGATGTCGTCGGTCGCGGCATGGATTTCGGCCAGCGCAGGCTCCACGCGCGCCAGCAATGCCGCCCCGGCCTCGGTCAGGCCCACGCGGCGCGTCGTGCGCTGCAGCAGCCGCACGCCGAGCCGGTCTTCGAGATGACGGATGGTCTGCGAGACGGCCGACGGACTCACGGCCAACGCGGCGGACGCAGCGGTAAAGCTGCCCAGCCGCGCCACGCGCGTAAAGGCGACCAGCGCCGGCAGGGAATCGGAATCGATTGTGAAGTCTGGCTTCATGATGCATGCAGCGTAGCACGCTGTTTCCGCGGGCGTGACGTGGCGATACTGGCCTCCGTCCGGTCGCGCCAGCCAATGTGAGTTGAGCGGGCCGATTTCCGAACCAAACCCACCAGGAGTGTCCCGATGACCGCAATGCGCAAACTGGGCCGTGTTGGCCCCGAGGTGTTTCCGATTGGCCTGGGCTGCATGGGAATGAGCGAGTTCTATGGCGCGCACGACGACGCGCAATCTATTCAACTTATTCATCATGCGATCGATAAAGGCGTCAACTTTATCGATACGGCTGATATCTACGGTCCGCACACCAACGAAGAGCTGGTAGGGCGGGCGCTGGCGGGCCGGCGCGACAAGGTGGTGCTGGCCACCAAGTTCGGCATCGTGCGCGATCCCGCCAACTCGACCGCGCGCGGCGCCAACGGCCGTCCCGAATACGTGCGAGCCAGCTGTGACGCCAGCCTGAAGCGGCTCGGCGTCGACCATATCGACCTCTATTACCAGCATCGCGTCGATCCGGACACGCCGATCGAGGAAACGGTCGGCGCGATGGCCGAACTGGTCAAGGCAGGCAAGGTGCGGTGGATCGGCCTGTCCGAGGCGGGCGCCGCCACGATAGAACGGGCGCATGCCGTCCATCCGATCACCGCGCTGCAGACCGAATATTCGCTGTGGACGCGCGACGTGGACGAGAACGGCATCATGGCCACCTGCGAACGCCTTGGCATCGGCTTCGTGCCTTACAGCCCGCTGGGCCGCGGCTTCCTGACCGGTGCGATCCGCACGCCCGACGATTTCGACGCCGACGACTATCGCCGCACCAACCCGCGTTTCATGGGCGAGAACTTCGCGCGCAACCTGAAGCTGGTCGATGCGGTGCGCGAACTGGCGGCCGCCAAGGGCTGCTCGCCTGCGCAACTGGCGCTGGCGTGGGTGCTGACGCGCGGCGACCATCTGGTGCCGATTCCGGGCACGCGGCGCATCGCCAACCTCGAGGACAACCTCGGCGCGCTGGATGTGGTGCTGACCCGCGAGGATCTGGCCGATATCGACGCGGTGTTTCCGGTCGGCGCGGCGGCGGGTACGCGCTATGCCGAGACAATGCTGCCGTATCTGTCGCGCTAAGGCGGGCCGGACCGGCGACAATGGCGGTTCCGGTAACGATCCGATTGCCCCGCCGATGACCGCCTTTCTGCCGCTGGATGCCGCCGCCACCGCCGCGCGCCTGCCTTATCCCGAACTCGCCCAGGCCATTGCGGCGATGCTGGCCGAACTGCGCGACGGCACCGCCATGGCGCCGCCGCGCATCGCCTTGCCCGTCGGCGAAGAGGGGCGGGGACGGGGCACGTTGCTGGTGATGCCGGCCTGCAACCGCGACATCGTGATGACCAAGAACATCACCGTGCATCCTGACAATCCGCAGCGCGGCCTGCCCACCATCCTCGGCGAAGTGCTGGTGGCCGATGCCCATACCGGCGAGCGGATTGCCATGCTGGATGGGCCGACGGTAACGGGCCGCCGCACGGCCGCGGTATCGCTGCTGGCCGCGCAGACGTTTGCCCCGGCGCCCGACGGCGAGTTGCTGATCGTCGGCGCCGGCGTGCAGGCGCAAACCCATCTGGAAGCGTTTGTCGCCGGCTTGCCGGTGCGAAAGGTGTGGCTGCAGTCGCGCACGCGCGACAAGGCCGCGGCGCTGGCCGCGCACGCCAGCACGCTCGGCGTCGATGCGCAGGTGATCGACGATGTGGCGGCGGTGCTACCGCGGGTGTCGCTGGTGGTGACCGTGACGTCGAGCCGCACGCCGGTGTTGCCGGACCTGGACAGCGGCCTCTGGACCGACCGCCATTTCGTGGCGGCCGTCGGCGCGTTCCGGCCCGACATGTGCGAGCTGCCGCCCGGGCTGTGCCACGCGGCCGCCGCCAGCGGGCGTCTGCTGGCCGACACGCTGTTCGGCATCGAGGACGAGGCCGGCGATCTGCTGCAGGCCGGCATCGACTGGAACACGGTGCAGCCATTCGAGACGGCGATCCTGCGGGCCGACGCGCTGCGCGCCCGCGCGGGCAGTCCGTTGGTGTTCAAGAGCGTCGGCTATGCGCTGTGGGACCTCGCCGCGTGCATTCTGGCAAGCCGCGACTGACCGGGCGCAGGCCGTACGCCCGGCATTGCCATACGGACGTATGAGTCCGCTACGCAGCAACAAGACCACTCCCTTCGAGTGGTTTTTCATATTTGAAACCGAAACGTTGCGCGCGCGCGTCGCTTCGTTTCAGAAATTGCTGAATTAAGCGCCCGCTTTATGGGTTAACCCTGTCTTTAGGGCAATTCTTCTATCCTCGTGTCCCGTGTTTGAAACAGTCGGTGCAGCCCGCGCAGGATAATGCTTGGCTTGCAGTCGTTGTATTCAAAAGAGGACGGAGTAAGAGGAACAATGCAAAAGATCTATAAGAAAATTCTGGTAGCGGCCGCGGCGATGACCCTGGCTGGCGTGGCGCAGGCGCAGTCCGCGGGAAGCAATATCGTGAGCTTTGGCTGGATGCGCGTGATGCCGACCGGCCACTCGGAATTTCTGACCATCGATTCCGTCGCCGGACGCCCCACCGGCGGCCTGCAGCGCCAGAACACCGGTGCGACGATCGATTCGGCCGATACGCTCGGCCTGGTGTTCAGCCACTATTTCACCGACCACATCTCGGGTGAATTCGTGCTCGGCGTGCCGCCCAAGCATGACGTCAGCGGCGACCGTGGCTACGAAAAGTACGGCAAGCTCGGCGAAGTGCGCCAATGGAGCCCCGCCGCCGTCGTCAAATGGCACTTCTTTGATGCGAAGACCAAGTTCCGCCCGTACGTCGGTATCGGCGTGAACTACACGTGGTTCACCGGCGAGAGCGTGACCAACCAGAGTTTCGTGCAAGGCGAGTTCGGTCCGGGCTCGACCATGGCCGCGTCGGCCAAATCGTCGTAGAACCCGGTGTTCAACGTTGGCGCCAACTATGCCGTGACCGACAACTGGTTCGTCGGTATTTCGGTGTCGTATGTGCCGATCTCGACCACCGCCAACTTCACCACGACGCTGGCCAATGGCGCCAAGATCCAGTCGCACACCAAGATCAAGATCGATCCGGTGGTGACGTACCTGAGCGTCGGCTATCGCTTCTGATCGTTCGTCCGATTGCGGACACGTCGGACATGAAAAAGGGCACCCGCGGGTGCCCTTTGCTTTTGGCGCGCCGGCGATCAGGCGGCCGACTTCACCGGATAGCCTGCGGCCTCGATCGCCTGCTGCAGGGCCTGGCGGTCCGCGCCGCTTTGCACCTTGACCGACTGGGCAGGCACGTCGGCCGCCACCTGGGCCGACGGGTCGACCGCGTGCACGGCGCGGGTGATGGCACCGACACAATGGTTGCAGGACATGCCTTCGACTTGGAACTGGATCATCGCGCCGACTCCTGTTGGTAATGGCAATGGATAACTTCGGGTGAAGTATGAACCTTCCCACCATGGGAAGCGCAAGCCCGAAATGCAGCCCGGAATGCAGCCCCAACGTCGCCCAAGCGTCGCGCGATGGCAAACCGGATCGCCCCGGGTCGGCAAGCCTTGACCTTCCAATGATGGTAAGGTCCACAGTGCATCTGTCGCGCTCCGTGCGCTTAAGCCAATCTGCCCATGTCCACGTCCGCCGCTCCCCTGAATCCTTCCGAATGGCGCCTGCCCGTCGAGGGCATGACCTGTGCCTCGTGCGTGCGCCGCGTCGAGAACGCCCTGGCCAAGGTGCCCGGCGTGCACGATGTGGCGGTCAACCTGGCGACCGAGCAGGCCACGCTGCACGCCGAGGACGCGGCGGCGCTGACTGCCGCCGCGCAGGCCGTGGCCGATGCGGGATACGACGTTCCGCGCGATGCGATCGAACTCGATATCTCGGACATGACCTGCGCGTCGTGCGTCGGCCGCGTGGAGCGCGCGCTGCGCGCAGTGCCCGGCGTCGTCGACGCCCAGGTGAATCTGGCGACCGAACGTGCCAGCGTGACGGTATTGCGCGGCGCGGCCGACGTGGCAACGCTTGCCGCCGCGGTGACGCGCGCAGGCTATGGCGCGAAGCCCGTCGTCGATACCGCAGCGCTGGGTACGGCCGAAACCCGGTCCGATTTCTGGTCGGGGCCGTGGCCGGTCGTGCTTTCGGCGGCGTTGTCGTTGCCGCTGGTGGCGCCGATGGTGCTGGAATGGTTCGGCATCCACGCCATGCTGCCGGGCTGGCTGCAATGGCTGCTGGCCACGCCGGTGCAGTTCGTGTTTGGCTGGCGCTTCTACAAGGCCGGCTACAAGGCGGTGCGCGCGGGCGCCGGCAATATGGATCTGCTGGTGGCGCTGGGCACGTCCGCCGCCTATGGGCTGTCGATCTGGCAGATGTTCATGGCCGGCGACGCCATGCCGCATTTGTATTTCGAAAGTGCGGCGGTGGTGATCACGCTGGTGCGGCTCGGCAAGTGGCTGGAAACGCGCGCCAAGCGCCAGACCGCCGACGCCATTCGCGCGCTGGCCGCGCTGCGCCCCGACACCGCGCGCGTGCGGCGCGACGGCGTGGAGCAGGACATCGCGCTGGCGCTGGTGCGCGTCGGCGATGAAATCGTGGTGCGCCCCGGAGAGCGCATTCCGGTCGATGCCGAAGTGATCGACGGTCGCAGCCACGCCGACGAATCGATGCTGACTGGCGAATCAGTGCCCGTGCCGAAACAGCCCGGCGACAAGCTGACCGGGGGCGCGATCAACTACGAAGGCCTGCTGGTGGCGCGCACCGTGGCGGTCGGCGCAGAGACCGTGCTGGCGCGCATCATCCGCATGGTCGAGCACGCGCAGGCCGCCAAGGCGCCGATCCAGCGCATGGTCGATCAGGTCAGCGCCGTGTTCGTGCCGGTGGTGCTGGCCATTGCGCTTTTTACGCTGCTGGGCTGGGGACTGGTTGCGCACGACTGGAGTCAGGCGTTGCTCAACGCCGTGGCGGTGCTGGTGATTGCATGCCCATGCGCGCTCGGGCTGGCCACGCCGACCGCGATCATGGCTGGTACCGGCGCCGGCGCGCGCGCGGGCATCCTGATCAAGGACGCCGAGGCGCTGGAGGTGGCGCATCGCGTGTCCGTGGTGGCCTTCGACAAGACCGGCACGCTGACCGTCGGCAAGCCCGAAGTGGTGGCGCTGCAAGCGGCCGATGGCGACGATGCGGCGTTGCTGGCGAAGCTGGCCGCGCTGCAGGCCGGCAGCGAACATCCGCTGGCACGCGCGGTGATGACGCAGGCACAAGCGCGCGGCATCGCGGTGCCCGCGGCCAGCGAGGTACGCGCCCTGCCGGGCCGCGGCATCGCCGGCTTGGTGATGGGGCAGCCGCTGCAGCTGGGCAGCGAAGGCCTGCGCGTGGAGCTTGGCGCCGATGCGCTGGCGCTGCACGCGGTGGCCGAACGACTGCGCGGCGAGGGACGCACGGTGTCGTGGCTGATCGATCCGGTGCTGCGCACGGTGCTGGGACTGGTGGCGTTCGGCGATGCGCTCAAGCCGGGCGCCCGGGCGGCGATTGCGCGCCTGCGCGCCGCGGGCATTCGTACCGTGATGCTGACCGGCGACAACGCGGGCGCGGCGGCGCGCGTCGCGGCGATGCTGGGGCTCGACGAATTGCAGGCCGAGGTGTTGCCGCAGGACAAGGCTGCGCGCGTGGGTGCGCTCAAGCGCAATGGCGAGGCCGTGGTGGCGATGGTGGGCGACGGCATCAACGACGCGCCGGCGCTGGCGGCGGCCGATGTCGGTATTGCCATGTCGACCGGTACCGACGTGGCGATGCACGCAGCAGGCCTCACGCTGATGCGCGGCGATCCCGCGCTGGTGGCGGACGCGCTGGCTGTGTCGCATCGCACGGTGCGCAAGATTCGTCAGAATCTGTTCTGGGCATTCATCTACAACGTGATCGGCATTCCGCTGGCCGTCGCGGGTCTGCTCAATCCGGTGGTGGCGGGCGCGGCGATGGCGTTTTCCAGTGTCAGCGTGGTCAGCAACGCCTTGCTGCTGCGCCGCTGGCATCCGCTGGCCGGTGCTGGCGAGGCCGACCAACAGGAGGCGATGCAATGAATATTGGCGAAGCAGCGCAAGCGTCCGGCGTGTCCGCGAAGATGATCCGTCACTACGAATCGATCGGACTGGTTGACGCGCCGCCACGCACCGAAGGCGGCTATCGGCGCTACGACGAACGCGCGGTGCACACCTTGCGCTTCGTGCGGCGCGCCCGTAATCTCGGTTTCTCGCTCGACGAGATTCGCGGGCTGTTGTCGCTGTGGCATGACCGCAGGCGCGCCAGCGCCGATGTCAAGGCGCTGACGCTGAAGCACGTGGCTGACCTGGAAGTGAAGATTGCCGAACTGGCCGCGATGCGCGATACCTTGCGCGCACTGGCCGAAGCGTGCAGCGGCGACGAGCGGCCCGATTGCCCGATTCTTTCGGACATGGCGCGGCTCGACGAGGACAACTGCGCTGCGTGCCACAAGTAACGGCGCGGATCGCGCGGCGCCTTCCGGCCGCGCATGCCGCCGTGGCGCGCGCCGCATCATCGATCGCGATACAAGCCACAACCAGCAGGTCCGACCAGGAGACGATGGGGATGAACCAACCTGTGGGCGCCGCCGGATTGCCCGGCGCGCATGAATCGGCCACGACCGGCACCGCAGCCACGGAATCGCGCCAGCGCATGCGCGACGGCACCGAGCTGCTGCTGCGCACGTGGCTGCCCGATGCGCAACGGTTTCCCGATCCGCTGGGCACCGTGCTGCTGGTGCACGGTCTTGCCGAACATAGCGGGCGCTATGGCCATGTGGCGGCCGCGCTATGCGCGCTGGGCCTGCGGGTGCGCGCCTACGATCAGCGCGGCCACGGTGCCAGCGGCGGTCCGCGCATGGTGGTGCCGCACGTCGACGCGTATCTCGACGATCTTGCCGAAATCTACGATGCGGCGCTGCGCCAATGGAACGAACTGCCGATCGTGCTCGGCCACAGCATGGGCGGTCTGGTGGCCGCGCGGTTTGCCACGGCGCGCGTGCGCCCGATCCGCGCGCTGATCCTGTCGTCGCCCGCGCTGGCGCTGAAGCTCAGCAACACCATGCTCACATTGCATCGCGTGCTGCTGGCGCTGGCGCCGCGACTGCGTGTGCCGAATCCGATTGATGCGCGGCTGCTTTCGCACGATCCGGAAGAGGTGCGCGCCTATCGTACCGACCCGCTTGTGCAGGGCACCATCAGCGCCAGCGTGCTCGAATGGTTCATTCGCGGCATGGCGCGCGCGCAGGCCGATGCGCCGCAACTGGAAGCGCCGATGCTGATGCTGGTGGCCGGCGCCGACCGCGTGGTCGACCCGCAAGGCAGCCGCGCTTTCCACGACCATGCGCCGCCGGATCTGCGCGACATGGTGTGGTTCGACACCGGCTATCACGAGATCTTCAACGAGGCGCAGCCGCTGCGCGGTGAAGTGCTGGCCGCATTGAGCGATTGGCTGAGTCGGCATCTCGTCGCTCCGGCAAAGCCCTGACGGCGGCGCGCTGAAAGACGTGCGATGATCTCTCGATTCCGACAAGAATCACCCGATGCCCTCAGGGCGCGAAGGAAGCAAGGGATATGGAGACGTACGACTACATCATCGTGGGAGCGGGCTCCGCTGGCTGCGTGCTGGCCAACCGTCTGACGCAAGATGCCGATGTCAGCGTGCTGCTGCTCGAAGCGGGCGGCAAGGACGACTACCACTGGATTCACATCCCGGTCGGCTACCTGTACTGCATCGGCAATCCGCGCACCGACTGGCTTTATCGCACTGTGGAAGAGGCGGGCCTGAACGGGCGCTCACTCGGATATCCGCGCGGACGCGTGCTGGGCGGATCGTCGTCGATCAACGGCATGATCTACATGCGCGGCCAGCGCGAGGATTACGACGACTGGGCGCGCATCACCGGCGACGATGGCTGGCGCTGGGACAACGTGCTGCCGCTGTTCAAGCGCAGCGAGGACCATTACCGCGGTGCCAACGAATTTCACGGAGCCGGCGGCGAGTGGCGCGTCGAAGCACAGCGCCTGCGCTGGGACATTCTCGAACGCTTTATCGAGGCGGCCGAGCAGGCCGGCATTCCGCGCACCGACGATTTCAATCGCGGCGACAATTTTGGCGTCGGTTATTTCGAGGTGAACCAGCGCCGCGGCATTCGCTGGAATACCGCCAAGGCGTTCTTGCGCAAGGCGTCCGACCGGCCCAACCTGACCATCGTCACGGGCGCGCAGGTCAGCGCGCTGACTTTCGATTCGCCCGATGGCCGGCGCTGCACCGGCGTGCAATACCACGGTGGTGGCCAGCCCATCGAAGCGCGCGCCACGCACGAAGTGATCCTAGCCGCGGGCGCGGTCAATTCGCCGCAACTGCTGGAGCTGTCCGGCATCGGACAGCCGGAGCGGCTGCAGGCGCTGGGCATTCGCGTGCGGCACGCGCTGCCTGGTGTGGGCGAGAATCTGCAGGATCATCTGCAACTGCGCACGGTCATGAAAGTGCAGGGCGTGCGCACCTTGAATACGCGCGCATCGAAGTGGTGGGGCAAGCTCGGCATCGGCCTGCAATACGCGTTCAACCAGAGCGGGCCGATGAGCATGGCGCCGTCGCAGCTCGGCGCATTCGCGCGCAGCGATCCAGGCCAGACGCGCGCCAATGTCGAATATCACGTGCAGCCGCTGTCGCTGGACAAGTTCGGCGATCCGCTGCATGACTTCAACGCATTCACCGCCAGCGTTTGCAACCTGCGCCCCACATCGCGCGGCAGCGTGCATATCGAGCATGCCGATTTCCGGCGCGCGCCGCGCATCGCGCCAAATTACCTGTCCACCGAAGAAGACCGCAAGGTCGCGGCCGATTCGATCCGGCTGACGCGACGCATCGTCGCATCGCCCGCGCTGGCGCCGTACAAGCCTACCGAATGGCTGCCCGGCCCGGCCTTCCAGACTGACGAACAACTGGCCGAAGCGGCGGGCGCGATCGGCACGACCATTTTCCATCCGGTGGGCACCTGTCGCATGGGCGCGGGCGACGATGCGGTGGTCGACAACCGGCTGCGCGTGCGGGGCATTGCCGGGCTGCGCGTGGTCGACGCATCGGTCATGCCGCTGATCACGTCGGGCAACACCAACTCGCCGACGATCATGATTGCCGAACGCGCCAGCGACATGATTCGCGCCGACCGCAAGGCGGCCGCGAGCGGTGCAGCAAATTCACCCGAAATCGTCGCGCCCGTACCCGTCTAGGGGTCTTCCACGATACGCCGCACCGACGACTCCACGCAGTCGTCGGTGCGGCGCCACGCATCGCAAAAGCGAGACATCGTAAATGTCTTGCGCCTAGTGCAAACCCCGATGTTTTGCGACGCAGCAGGCGCACACAATAGTCGCCGGTATACGGTGCCGCCGCCTTCACTTCGCGTCACTGTCATGCCCCGGCAGCCGCACCGTCCACACCTATACCAAGCGGCAATATGGCGACAAAGCGCCGCAGTTCGAACCATTGTCAGTGCCGGGCAAAACCTGGCATCGCAGCAAGAGGGCGGGCAGGAGACTATGACTCAGGAAATCATCCTGGAAACACGGAACCTCACGAAGGAATTCAAGGGGTTCACCGCAGTGAGCGACGTGAATCTGTGCGTGCGTCGCGGCTCGATCCATGCATTGATCGGACCGAACGGCGCGGGCAAGACCACCTGCTTCAACCTGCTCACGAAATTCCTGGAGCCCACCACGGGCACCATTCTCTTTAACGGTATCGACATCACGCGCGAAAAGCCCGCACAGATTGCGCGGCGCGGCGTGATCCGCTCGTTCCAGATCTCCGCCGTGTTCGCGCACCTGACCGTGCGCGAGAACGTGCGCATCGGCCTGCAGCGGCAAC
>Ga0233425_10001332_pt1 | contig 56429 bp, 47 predicted proteins | sample Watercolumn_Towu_2_FD_181712 | JGI IMG/M metagenome (GOLD analysis project Ga0233425, IMG submission 181712) | Freshwater microbial communities from Lake Towuti, South Sulawesi, Indonesia - Watercolumn_Towuti2014_140_MG | ecosystem: Environmental > Aquatic > Freshwater > Lake | place... | reverse complement strand
TGGGTCTTCGTGTAAGTGAGTGGGTAAAATACTCTTTAAAAGGTATACTTATAGATATCCCCCCTTTAGAAAAGGGGGGTGAGGGGGGATTTGAAAACCTCTGTAATGTTGATATGCTTCCATACAATATAAGTCTGAAAGAACTATCTATAAACTTGCTAATAAAACCATAAGAAAGGTCACATTATTTAAAAAATCCCTCCTGACCTCCCTTTGCCAAAGGGAGGCAATATCCCCCTCTTTGCCAAAGAGGGGTAAATGAAGAAGGTTGCCCCACTCGATTACGCGAAGAACCTAAATAATGATCGCTGTTTCCGGTGCAAAAAGAGCCGTGGTCAGTCCGTATTGATAAAAAGCCTGCAGGAAGCCCCCCCCAATTGGTAAAAAAACTTTTAAAATGACAATCTCCTGTGGTCTTGCCACGATGTTCGCAAGAGAATATAATAATAAACCTTAATAATATGATTTCTTGTATGCATGACGTAAAATTTTCTTGACGGACAATTTTACCGGAAGGAAGGGGAGAAAAGATGCTGACAAAGAAAGAGAAGTATGTTGTTGCAGTTGTGGGGGCAACCGGCGCAGTCGGAAACGAGATGATTAAAACCCTTGAGGGGAGAAGCTTCCCGGTGCAGAAACTCAGATTGTTTGCGTCAGAGCGTTCCGAAGGGAAGAAGTTGACATACCTGGATAAGGATGTTACGGTTGAATCCCTTAATGAGGGGGCTTTTAAAGGGATTGACGTGGCTCTTTTTTCCGCAGGTGCTGAGCGCTCAAAGATATGGGCTCCAGTGGCTGCTCAGTCAGGCTGCGTTGTTGTTGATAATTCAAGCCAGTGGAGAATGGACCCGGAAGTCCCTCTTGTGGTTCCGGAGATTAACTCCCATGACCTCAACTGGCATAAAGGCATCATAGCAAACCCTAACTGCTCAACCATACAGATGGTGGTTGCCCTGAAGCCGATACATGACGCGGCAAGGATTAGACGGGTGGTTGTAACTACATTCCAGTCGGTATCCGGAACAGGACAGAAAGCTATCGATGAACTCCTGACCCAGACCACGGATTTGCTGAATTTCAAGGAAGCAAAATGCGCTGTTTACCCCCATCAGATAGCTTTTAATGTGCTTCCTCACATCGATAAGTTTCTTGAAAACGGCTATACGAAGGAAGAAATGAAGATGGTAAATGAGACAAGAAAGATACTCGGGGATGATTCAATCAGATTGACGGCGACTACCGTCAGGGTTCCTGTCTTCAGATGTCATTCCGAGAGTGTCAACATTGAAACGGAAAAAAAGCTCTCGGCAAACGAGGTTCGGGCGATCCTTGCGAAAGCCCCCGGGATAATTGTTTTCGATGCCCCGGAAAAAAATGTCTATCCGGTTCCCGTGGATGTTGCCGGAAAGGATGAGACGTATGTGGGAAGGATTCGTGAAGACGAATCCATTGAGAACGGCATCAATATGTGGATTGTCGCTGACAATCTGAGAAAGGGAGCCGCTCTGAATGCGGTGCAGATCGCGGAAAAGCTTATTGAAACAGCGTAAGATTGATTATTAAAACAGGCCATGCAAAAAGTTGATTACATAATTCAGGCCGGCTATATTCTTCCAATGGATGAAGGGCTTTCTGTAATTCATGACGGAGCCATAGCCGTAAAAGGCACGGATATTCTTGAAGTCGGGCCCGCTGAACAGGTTCTGAAAAACTTCACATCTGATAATACTCTGCGGATGGGCGGGAGCGTTGTATTCCCTGGGCTGATAAATACACATACTCATGCTGCAATGGTCTATTTCCGCGGGATGGCTGATGATATGCCGCTTAAGGAATGGCTGGAAGGTCATATATGGCCGGCCGAGAACACATGGCTGGGCCCGGAGTTTATCTCTGATTCAGTTGAACTTGCCTGTCTGGAGATGCTCAAGGCCGGAATTACAACCTATAATGATATGTACTTTTATGGGGATACCGCGGGGGAAGCTGCTAAAAGAATTGGCATGAGAGCTGTATTGGGGGTTGGCATCCTTGATTTTCCGTCAAAATCTGCGCGCACCACGGATGAATACTTTTCAAACGCAGAGAGATTTATAGCAGGATGGAAAGGTGACAGTACGATAACCCCCTGCATTGCTCCTCATGCGCTTTACACCTGCGGACCAGAGACATTGAAAAGGGCGAGGCGGATTGCTGATGATTACGATATTCCAATCCACATTCATCTTTCAGAAACAAGATGGGAGGTGGATGAGATACAGAAGAGGTTCCACATGCTGCCTGTTGAATATCTCAGCAGCCTTGGATTTCTTGATGAAAAGGTGCTTGCTGCCCACTGCGTCTGGCTGACTGACCATGAGATTCAGATTCTTGCTGAAAAAGGTGTCGGCGTCTCTCACTGCGTTGAAAGCAACCTTAAGCTCAGTTCTGGAATTGCCCCGGTAGTTAAAATGTTAAAGGCAGGGGTGAAGGTGACATTCGGTACAGATGGCGCTGCGAGCAATAATGATTTAAATATCCTTAGCGAAATGTCGACAGCCGCCAAGCTTCACAAGACGGTCTCGGATGACCCGTCTGCCCTTGATGCAAAAACAGCGCTGCTGATGGCGACACGATGGGGGGCTGAAGTCCTGGGGCTTGGAGGTATTACAGGAAGCATTGAGAAGGGAAAGGCTGCTGACCTTGTTATCGTTAATTTGGATAAACCTCATTTGACGCCGGTGTACAACATATACTCACACATTGTTTATGCAATGAGGGCCTCTGATGTGGATGTGGTGATGGTTAATGGAACTCCGGTTATCAAAGCTGGCAGGCTCATAACAGCTGATGAATCAGAAATCCTTGAAAAGGCAAAAAGCTGGGGCAGAAAGATAATTGAAGCCTGAGGTTAAGATAATGACAGCTCAATATTCAACAGGCTTAACCCATTCTTTTCCGGTTATCCCCTGAATCAACTTTTCTCAGATTGCATCATGTACTTTTTTGCGAATTCTTCGATGTATACGGGCATCTCTTTTCGTGCAAGCAATCCGAACAGATAATTCATTATTTCCTTGTTTTCGCTTAGCTTATGTTCATCTATAAGGGCGATCATTTTATCAAAAAAATAATCCGGATTATCAGTAAAAGCGGATAAGCACATTTCCACGTTTGTTACCGCAAATACCTGTGGGATTGTCAATTCATTTTTTTCCATTATTACCTCCTGTAATATAAATTAAATGAATACCCGCTGATTATCAAGTGTGTTTGCGCAGGGCAGGATTTGAGTTAATATTTGTTATTGATTGGCCATGATGCCTGAAATCTGTATTATTTTGATTTGAACTGTATTACTTCTTTCGGCATTTATCAATCATATTACCCGCGTCCCTGACAACCTGCTGGTCTCCTCCATTTTCCCCGGCGGAAAGGGCCCTGTTAAAATATTTCACTGCATCCTCGCACTTCCCCTGCATGTGCAAAACCTTTCCTATTCCCATGAGATCAAACGCAACTTTTCTGCTCAATCCGAGGTTTTTATCCGTGGCAAGAGCGTCTTCATATAATCTTATAGCCTCATCGAACTGACCAAGGCTTGCCTTTGCTTCCGCAATCAGCCTGAGGGAATTGGCTGTTTCCTTTGTGTCGTTACGGGTTTTATTCAATTCCAGTCCTTTATTCCCGGAGACGAGCGCCGAAGCCGGCTCTTTTTTGAAAAGGTATATCTTTGCCCTGAGATTATGAATGCTTCCTCCGTCAGTACATCCTGCCGTTTGACAAAGGGATAACGATTTGTCTGCCCAAATCAGCGCGGCATCATATTCTCCGCCATCTGCCAGAAGCAGCGCCTTGATGAATGCGGCATCTGTCAGTCTCAGTAAACTGTAAGAGATACCCGGCGAATTCAGTATTTCATCAGCACATATATGGGCGTTCAATGTATCACCGAGGCTGCGATAGACAGATGCCATGTTTATCAGGCTGACAGCAGTCCCGTCATGGTCTTCTATGGAACGGTTGACCTTAAGTGCCTCCTGGTAAAGGAACAGCGCCTTCCGGAAATCACCTTTCTGGAAGGCCCGCCCGCCATTCTGGTTGAATTCAGCAGCCTTCTGGTGGGTGCCGGATAAAATTGGATGTTTTGCGCTGCACCCAAATAGAAACATAAAACAGCTAAGCATAAACAACAGGGAGTAAACAATGTGCAGTTTTCTGTTTGCTGTTTTTTTACTGAATACTGAATACGTTTTACTGATAACCGGTTCATTCATAGCTGTCTATCTTTAGAAGTTTGTTCTCCGGAATTTTGATATAGAGGTTGACAGGCCAAACCTGTTTTACGGAAGTAATGACATCATTTGCCCCGTCTGCTGCTTCATATCCTTTCCGAATAAGGGATGATATTTCAGGAGAAGCCTGGTCGGTTGTTTTCCTGATATCCTCAGTTGCCTTTCTGACATTGTCCAGGCTTCTGTTTACCATGTCGAGGATTTCCGGAACGCCTTTTTCAACCTTCCTGATAACCGTATCGGTGCTGTCAACCGTCTGCTTTGTCGAATCAAGCAGGGAATTCAGTTTATTTACCGAGGATGTGAGGTTCCTGTCTGTATTCTGGATAGCTGACAGAAGGTTATGTTCTGTATTCTGCAGAAGCGAGTCGAGATACTCCCGTGTTGTTGAGAGGTCTTCGGTAACCCGTTCAAGATTACTCAGCGTTTTCCTGAAGTCGCTCCGGGGGTCATTTACATAGCGGACTATCTGCTTTAAATCAATCAGGGCGGGCTTTATCTCATTTTTTAATTCCTCAGCCATTTCGGTAAGCCCCTTTTCACGTTCAAACTCGACAACTCCGTCCTCATTTACCTGTTTTGCCTTTATTGAGCCGGGGGTTATCTCGATAATGCTTTCTCCAATAAGCCCTTCTTTGGTGAGTCTTGCCCGGGAGTCTGATTTTATCCATTTCATGTATTTTTTATTTATTGATAACTCGACTTTTACCCGGGCGATATCATCGAGAGACAATTTTCTGACCTTGCCAATCCTGAACCCGCTGAGCTTTACTGCCTGACCGTCTGCTATATCTCTTCCGCTGTCGGCAACAAAGTATATCCTTGTTTTTGGAGTAAAGACATCCTGCTGGACCCCGATAAAGGTAATTCCTGCTGCCATCCCGATGACTGCTATCAGGATGAACAGTCCAATCTTTTTTTCGATATTAACGAATCTTGAGTCGGACTCTTTCATTATCTTCATGCAGTGAACCCCTCCCCGGACTGACGCAGTATGAGGTCAGCCCTGATATCCCTGAGAGACAGCTCGTCGGTGCTTATATACAGGGAAGTCCTCAAAGGTTTCCCTGAGTGGAATAATGTTGTATACTTTGCCAGCTGTTTAGCCATGGCAGGACTCAGTCCATCGAACAATGAATCGTATATCATCAGATCAGGCTCTGTCAGCATTGCCCTGACCAAGCCTATCAGCCGTTTCTCATGAACGGGAAAAGGCCCGGGCAGTTTCTTCATGTACGTGTTGAGTTCTGTACCGGATTTCCCCAGATCGCTGAACATGCTGATAACTTTGTCTTCCATCTCTTCAGGGTGCTTCCCCATGTGATACCAGGCGGGTAGAGTGATATTCTCCCATACCTTTAAATTACTGATAAGCCCGCCATCCTTCCAGACCATACCCACCTTTATGAACAGATTCAGCAGTTCCTGTTCGGAAATGGAATATATGTCCTTTCCGAAGAGAAGGACTGTCCCCTGCACCGGTTTATTGCGGCCGAACAGTGTCTGCAACAGAGTCCTCTTATGAAAATCCGAACCGGTAATTATCTTGCATACCGTGCCCTCCAGGATATCAAAGGACACTGACGTGAAATTCTCAACGGAAATGTTCTCAAAACGAATCATATGAACGATATGACTGTAATTATACCATCAAAGATGAATACCATAAACAGGCTTTGCATCACTGCAACCGTAGTTGCCTGCGGTATCTCAGTAATGGATTGCTGAACCCTGAGGCCGTGATAGCATGCCAAGGTAGAAATTATAATCCCGAAAACAGCGCTCTTCAGGAACGAAATGATGATCTCAAAAAGGCTCAAAGCTGAAAATATGCCCTGCAGGTGACGCAGGAAAGGTATATCTACCAGGACGGATGACAATGCAAGCCCCCCCGCGATTGCCGTAATCTGGAAATAGAAGGTCAGGATAAAAACCGATGCGGTTATTCCGAATATCCTTGGTACGATAAGGTATTCAGCCGGATCAATACCCATTCCTCTCAGGTTGTCAATCTCCCGGTTGACTTTCATGGAGCCGAGTTCCGATGCCACGGCAGTACAGCTTCTTGCGATGATAATGATGGCTGCAAACAGAGGTCCGAGTTCCCTGACAACGGTCCATAATAATATCTTTCCTGTAAGGATGGCATTCAGCCCGACGATATTGGTTACCTGTGTAATTATGACAATCCCTATAAGTGCCCCGATTATGGCTATTTTGCTTAATGCCTCTATGCCGGTGAAATATATCTGCCTGTATGCGACAAGACGGACCGGCGCGATGCGCAACGCGGCAATGTTCCTGGCCGCGTCCATAAATAAAGCATGGGAACCCCTCAGGTGACTTATGGCATTCAGTACGTTTCTTCCTATTTTTTCAATGTTTATGATTTGCATTGCTGTTACTGTTTGATCATATTGGGTTTGGAGGTGTTGTTGTTTCCTTTCACTTTCACCTGAAGTGTTGTAAAAGTTCACCGAAATCAAGTATATGTACAAAATCTTTTGACATTTGCGGTTTTATCCTTGAATTTGCGTGTGCCTTATGAATTATATATTTTATTCCATATTGTTTTGCCGTTTTCAGGACCTCCTCAGTATCGTCTATGAAAAGGGCGCGTTCCTTTTTAAACCCAAGCTGTTTTTCCGCCTCTTTCCAGAATCCGAGGCTTTCTTTTGGATATCCGGCATCAAAGGATGACAGCACGAAGTGAAAATACCTGCCGATTTGTGTCTTCCTGAGTTTCAGATCTATGGAAGCGTAATGGGCGTTGGTAAGGAGACATACCTTTTTCCTGTGATTCTTCATCATCTGAAGAAAATCCTCCACATGGGGATGAACCTCGATAAGGTGCTTTATCTGTTCCTTTAACGCTGGAATATCAAGGGAAAGTTCTTTTGACCAGAAATGCAGGTCTGTCCAGTTTAGAGTGCCCTCATGGACTCTGTATTTTTTCATGAGCTCTTCTTTTGCCTTGCCAAATGTAATATTATGTTTGACGGCATATTTTTCCGGCACAAGATGCTCCCAGAAGTAGTCGTCAAAATACCGGTCCAGAAGGGTCCCATCCATATCGAGCAGTATAAAATCAATGTCGGAAAGCGGAATTGCAGTGTTAACGGATAATTTTTTCATGTTGTACAAATTATGGGTTATCTCCGGAAAAGTTGCAATAAATATTGTTGTCCGACTGGTCATGCAAATTTAATGGTAATTGCCCGTCTGTTTGATTTTTCAGCCTCTTTTTCGTTATTATCACACTCATGGAAATAAAGAAAATTATTGAAGAATCCGGCCGTTATATTATGAACACATACGGCCGGTTTCCCATTGTGCTAAGAAAGGGCCGCGGCCTGAAAGTCTGGGGGGCTGACGGCAAGGAATACCTGGATTTTGTCGGCGGGGTTGCCGTGAATATCCTTGGGCATTGCCATCCGAGGGTTGTGGTTGCCATACAGAAGCAGGCTCAGAGGCTCCTGCACGTTTCCAATTATTATCATATTGAGCCCCAGATAAAGCTCGCGAAATTGTTGGTTGAGAATTCCTTCGCGGAGAAGGTGTTTTTTTGCAACTCGGGTGCGGAAGCAAACGAAGCAGCTGTAAAGCTAGCCCGGAAATATGCGAAAGAAAACACAGGGCCTGAACGCTTTGAAATCATTACGGCGCTGAATTCGTTTCATGGCAGGACACTCGCGATGCTTACAGCGACAGGACAGGAGAAATTCAAGAAGGGTTTTGAGCCTCTGGTTCCTGGATTCAGGCATGTCCCGTTTAATGATATTGAGGCAATGGAAAAAGCTGTAACAGAGAACACCTGCGCGATAATGCTGGAACCGGTACAGGGTGAGGGCGGTGTTGTTATTCCGGAGCGTGATTATCTTCGGAACATCAGGAATCTTTGCAATAGCCATAATCTTCTTCTTATTCTTGACGAAGTCCAGACGGGAATGGGCAGGACCGGCAGGCTTTTTGCGCATGAGCATTCCGGCGTATCTCCTGATATTATGACCATAGCAAAGGGCCTCGGCGGAGGCGTTCCCATCGGGGCCATGCTTGCCACAGACAATATTGCATCAGCATTTCAGCCGGGGAATCACGCGACTACCTTTGGAGGGAACCCGCTTGTCTGCGCGGCAGCAATCGCGACCCTTGAAACCATTCTTGAAGATGGTTTTATCCTTGACCAGTGCAACAGGATGGGACAATACCTGAAGGACCGGCTCGGTGATCTGAAAACAAAATTCCCTGACCTTGTCCGGGATGTAAGGGGCGCAGGGCTGATGATCGGCATGGAGATGACAGGAGCGTGTGATTCGATAGTGAAGGCCTGTCTTGAAAAGGGAGTGCTCATTAACTGCACTGCCGGGAACGTCCTTCGTTTTATTCCTGCACTGACAGTCCAGAAAAAGGATATTGACCAGCTTATCAAGGTCATTGAAGATATTTTTAACAAACTCTGACAGATATATTTACATTAAAATGCGTCCTTGATTCATGCAGGCAGTCCAGGGGCCGGGAGATTTTCCATGAAGCGTGATTTTCTGACTTTATTTGATATTTCTTCTGAAGAGACAGAGAGCATTCTCAAAAAGGCTATTCTTCTGAAATCAGGCAGTGACCGTAATGCATGTCCCCTGATTGGCAGGAGTATCGGTCTTCTGTTCGAAAAGGCGTCTACAAGAACCCGTATATCATTCCAGGCAGGTATTTATCAACTCGGCGGGCAATCAATTTATATGAATCCGAAGGAAATACAGCTTGGACGCGGGGAGACGATATCTGATACCGCAAGGGTGATGTCACGCTATCTTAACGCTGTTGTAGTCCGGACATTCAGCCACGACAGGATCTCGGAGTTTGCAGCGAGTGCTTCCATCCCGGTAATCAATGGTCTGAGCGACCTTCACCACCCGTGTCAGGCACTCGCTGATATGATGACAATTCTTGAAAAAAAAGGCAGGCTGAAGGATATTCACCTTGCTTACGTGGGTGACGGAAATAATGTGGCGAACTCGCTTATTGAGGCAGCTTCCATGACAGGAATTACCATCTCTCTTGCGTGTCCCGAAGGTTACGAGCCTGATGCCCGGGTGATTACAGGTGCGCAAGCCAGAGCAGAGAACAGAATTGTCATTTTGAGAGACCCGGTGGAGGCTGTAAGAAATGCGGATGTTGTATATACGGATGTCTGGGTAAGCATGGGACAGGAGAGTGAGGCTGAAGAAAAAAGACAACGGCTCAGGGAATATCAGGTAAACAGCAGACTGCTTTCACATGCAAAAAAGGATGCCGTTGTTCTCCACTGCCTGCCTGCCCACAGGGGGGAAGAGATTACTGACGATATCATGGATGGAACTCAGAGTGTTGTATTCGACCAGGCTGAAAACCGTCTGCATACCCAGAAAGCGCTCCTGGAGTTTCTCCTGGGCTGAAAGGATTATTATGGGGAAAAGCGGTCTTCATTGCAAGGCATGCGGGGGCAAGGTCAAGATTGTTTTTGGTTGAAGAGCGGTTACTCTGTGCTGCCTGGCATGCGGCAAAGTATTCTCTCTGAGCGAATATGTTGAAGACCTTGATAATCAGGCCTCTGACCAGCTTTTAAACCGTCCCTGTGACAGGGTTTAAAAAACAGCTCATTCCTGGCAAGCTTTCCGGGTACTTTCCACTTTATTTTTTGTTCCCTTTTATTTATAGTATTTCAACAGTATGAAAAAGTTTCTTTTTGCGATATCACTTTCCTTTGTTCTTCTTTTTTTATCTTCTTTGTCTTTTGCGACTGAAGCTCTTTACGAGCAGCATATCGCAAAAGGACTGTCAGCCCTCGATACAAAAAATTACCGGGAAGCAACTGCTGAATTTCAGGCAGCGCTCCGGGAAAAGCCTGATGACGCGGCGGCAGCCCTGTATCTGGGCATCTCTCTGAACAATGCGGGTGAAGCAGATGCCGAGGCAGCACTTAAAAAGGCCCTTGCCCTGAATCCTGCTGACCCCAGGACAAACCTTGAACTCGGTATCCTTTATTTCAAAAAATCAAACCTTGAAGAGGCCGGAGATTATTTTGAAAACACTATAAAACTGGCTCCAGAAACACAGCTTTCATCCTCGGCATCCGAATATATCTCAGCCATTAAAAAGAAGGGAATTGTAAAACGGTGGTTACTAAACGTGTCGGCGGGCGGACAATATGACAGCAATGTTATTCTCACCCCGGATAACAGTCCCCTGCCGCAGGGTATTTCCAGGAAATCAGACTGGAGGGCGATTGTCTATCTGAAAGGCAAGTACAATTTTATTACCGGACAACGCGTGGAAGCCTCGGCTGCTTACAGTCTCTATCAGAGCCTTCACATGAAGCTGTCTGATTTTAATGTCACCCAGAACCTTCTGGAAGTAAGCGGCGCTTATGCTTTTTCTCCTGTACTGACAATGAGGGGGCGGTATTCGTTTGAATATGTTCATGTTGGCTGGGATAAGTACAGCTATGCCCATTTGGTATCACCGGAACTTGTCGTATCAGAGGGAGGGGGGTACTCAACTATTATCGAATACCGTTACAGGAACAATCATTTTATTGACTCGGATCTGTTTTCGGGCAATTCCGAAAGGACCGGATCTGGAAATATCTTCGGGATTGCCCAGAATATACCCCTTGGATCTTTTGTCCTTCTGAGGGCAGGATATGCTTATGATATGGATTCGACAAAAAAGGATTACTGGGACTATGACGGCAATAAAGGCACAGCGGAAATCCGGTGGAACATATCAAAAGACATGCTTTTGAATCTGGCTGGTGAATACTATAAAAAGGATTACAAGGGGGCAAGTTCCATTTCGTCCGAAAAGCGGAAGGATTCCGCATCTACCATAAATGTTTCCGCGACAAAAGCCCTTTCAGACCGTTTCAGTATAACCGCCGGGCAGCTTTACACGAAAAATAAGTCGAATATCGGGGCATATGACTATAAACGTATGATAACGAGCCTTTTTGTCAGTGCGAGGTTTTAAATGAACATGAACCACAAACATAGCGTGTCGCGGAGTTGTTCAGTGGCAGGCTTTATTCCCGTGAAAATATTCAAATGGAAAAATATGTTTTCCGTGTCCTCTGTGTCTCTGTGGTTGTATTTATGCTTTGCCGGTATTTTCATGTCTGTATGGTTTTCAGAGCCAGTCGCTGCAAAGGAGGACGTTGCTTCAGTGGTTGCCATTCGAAACAAGGCGGTCATAGCGAGGGATAATAAAGAGATGGAAGCAAAGGTAAAGGATATAATCCTTCTAAAAGATGCCATACAGACCCTTGATGCTTCGAGGGCAAAGATACTGTTTATTGATGACAGTGTCCTGACGCTTGGGGAGAAATCGAAGGTCATTATCAGGGAATTTGTATACAGCAAAGAGAAGGGTGGAAAGTCGATCTTCAATATGATTGACGGAAAGATGCGTTCAATTGTCGGGAAGACCGAATTCGAGGTGCATACACCAACGGCAGTTGCCGCTGCCCGCGGGACCGCTATTCTTTTTGAAACAGGTGCAAAAAAAGGAAGGGTGTTCACGACAATCATTTGCCTTGAGGGTGTTGTGGACGTAAGAGGTATTGATGGAGGGATAAGAGATGCGATGACTCTTGGCCCTGGCATGATGACTACCATTTTCATGGATGACCATACTGTTAGGACTTCTGCAGCGCCGTCTGCCGAAATCGATCGACTTAAAAGGGAGACGGACACATCAACCCGCGAGATTTCATTGCCTCCTTCTCCAGCAGAAGTGACGCCGGAAATTCATGTGCCTTATGTTGCCCCGGTTCCGGATCCTGAGCCACCTATTGACCTGCCGCCTATGCAGAGCACGCCTGTAAATATAAACGTGATTTTCAAAACACCGGTAAAGATTGATGTAGGGTTCCCATAGTGAGCAGGAGAGATATAATGGAAAAACTCATAAAAGCCGTTTTTTCCTGTTTAATAATAGCAGGCTTTATCGGATGCGGTGGAGGTAAGGTTTCCCCTCCTGAACTAAAAGGGAAAAATACTGCTGTAACGATTACCCTTGGCGGGCTTAAGGCTTCATCCTCTTCAGACAGGACGATTGGCAGGGCAGCGATTCCCGCGGTTGTTGACCATGTGGTTTTTACCATATCGGCGCCTGATATTACAAATATTGTCAAATCCGTAACCGCAGCGGGAAAGACCGTCATTTCAGAATCTTTTGATGTCCCTAACGGGTCAACAAGGCAATTTTTTGTTCAGGCATTCAATATATCAGGGACTGTTATATATGAAGGAGAGACATCTTCTGATCTGGACGGCACTCCTATTACTCTTGCCATAAATCTCCGGACCGTTGTCCCATGGGCAAAGTCCTACGGCGGAACAAGCAGTGACCGTGGAACCGCAATACAGCAGACAGCAGACGGTGGATTTGTTGTTGCCGGAACCACTTATTCCCTTGGCTACAATGATATATGGGTAGTTAAAATAAACAATTCCGGCGTTATCGAATGGGAAAAGTCATACGGAGGGATCATGGATGATGGGGCAGATGCCATCTATCAGACATCAGACGGCGGCTATATCATATCCGGGTATACTGATTCTTTTGGCTCAAGTTTATTGGACTTCTGGCTGCTTAAACTTGACAGTTCCGGCGTGGTGGAATGGGAAAAGAGATTTGGCGGCTCAAATTCTGAAAGGGCTTTTTCTGTACAGCAGACAGATGACGGAGGGTTTATTGTTGCCGGTTCAACGCTTTCCTTTGGTGCCGGTGATTCTGATATCTGGGTAATCAAACTCGATAGCGCTGGTACTATAGAATGGCAGAAAGCCTATGGAACTGCCGGTACTGAATCTGCTTCTTCTGTACGTCAGACACCTGATGGAGGGTATATCATAGCGGGGAAAATAACTCCTGTCGGAACGAATGTCAGTGATTTTTTGATGGTAAAACTGACAAGCACCGGAGGGTTTGACTGGGCAAAGACCCTTGGAACTTCAAACTCGGAAGAGGCTGACTGCATAAGGTTAACAGCTGACGGAGGGTTTATTATCTCCGGGGCGGCTTTCCTCGGGGCCGGAAACAGTGAAGCCTGGATAATTAAAATGGAGAGTGACCACTCAATTAAATGGCAAAAGACATTCGGAGGGAGCTCCGGCGACAGAGCACTTGCTGTGCGGCAGACTTCTGACGGCAACTATATAGTTGCAGGGTATACCTATTCATTTGGTCCAGGAGCCGGTGACGTCTGGGTGATAAAACTGGACAGCAACGGTTCGGTAGTATGGCAGAAGGCATATGGTACGTTAAATCAGGAAGAGGGTACCGATATCAATGAGGCAGACAACGGTGAGTTTATAGTAACCGGATATACCAAACAACCCAATCTTCCTATTGATTTGTGGATATTAAATCTTGGCGGCAACGGGACGATTACCTTTAATTCAACTGGAGGCGCAAGTGTTGTGGATACCAATGCAACGGTTGCTGATACCAGCGTGACCCCTGTTGTCGTGTCTTTGACTGTCAATGATACAACTGTTAACGGGGTTGCTACCAATGCAACCGTTACCGATACCAGTGCAACAGTTAGAACGCAGGCACCATAAATTACTGCTATAATAATTTGTTCATGGAAGATGTCCTTTCGGTAATACCCCTCGGCGGTGTTGAGGAGATTGGCCTCAACATGACAGTCTTTGAATTCGGTAATGATATCATCGTCGTTGATTCCGGACTTATGTTTCCTGAAGAAGATATGCTCGGAGTTGATTTTGTCATCCCGGATTTCAGCTATATTCTTGAAAACAGGGAAAAGGTCAGGGGTATAGTACTGACCCACGGTCACGAAGACCATATCGGGGCACTGCCTTATTTGCTGAAGGAATTGGATGTCCCGGTTTACGGCACTCCTCTTACCCTCGGGCTTGTCAGGAACAAGCTCATCGAACACCATCTCGAACATGCCAGACTGATCGCCGTGAAGCCGAGGGATGTCGTCAGCCTTGGTGTCTTTTCCGTGGAATTCATAAGGGTAACCCACAGCATTGTTGATGGAGTAGGCCTCGGGATCAGCACCCCTGTCGGACTTGTTGTTCATACAGGGGATTTTAAGCTTGATCCGACTCCGGTTGACGGCCAGCTCATGGATTTCCATACCTTTGCCGAATATGGGGAAAGGGGCACGATGCTTCTGTTATCGGACAGTACAAACGCCGAGAGGGGAGGGTTTACTTTTTCTGAAAAAGAAGTTATGCGTGTATTTGAAAACATTTTTGCCAATACCTCCGGAAGGATAATCATCGCTACCTTTGCATCTAATATCCACCGGATACAGCAGGCAATTGATGCGGCGGTAAAATTCGGCAGAAAGGTCATCCTATGCGGAAAAAGCATAGTTGCGAATGCCCAGATAGCTCTTGATCTTGGTTATCTCAGGATTCCCGCGGAGACCTGGCTGAAGCTTGATAATCTGAAGAAGCTCAGAGATAATGAAGTGGTTATTATAACCACCGGCAGCCAGGGCGAACCGATGAGTGTGCTGTCAAGAATTGCGACGGATGAACACAAGAGTATCAAGATCAGGGATGGGGATACAGTCATACTCTCTGCGCGTGCAATACCCGGAAATGAACGTTCAATCGGAAGGATTATTAACCATCTCTTCAGGCGCGGGGCTAATGTGCTCTATGAAAAGGTATCAGAGGTGCACGTCTCCGGTCATGCCTCAAAAGAGGAGCTGAAGCTTATGCTCAACATTGTGCGCCCCAGGTATTTCATGCCGGTGCACGGGGAATACCGGCATCTTATTTATCATTCGATGCTTGCGAAAAAACTGGGAATTCCTAAGGAAAACGTTTTCATCATGAATAACGGTGACATCCTCGATATATCCGGAGATGAGGCTAAAAAGAACGGGAACATCAATTCCGGCCGGGTCTTCATAGACGGCAAAGGGTTTGGTGATGTAAAAGAGATTGTCCTCCGCGACAGGCAGAGGCTTGCGCATGACGGAGTCGTGCTGGTGATACTGGCAGTTGAAAAGAAAACCGGGAGTGTTGTTTCAGGCCCGGATATTATCTCGAGGGGTTTTGTCTTCGAGGATGCCTCGCAGGACGTCATCACCGATGTGAAGGAGGCCCTTTCGGAGATGCTGAATAATCTTGGCAAAGAGATTATCTCGGATACCCCGCTGCTTCAGGCAAAGTTGAGGGATATGCTGAAGAAGTATCTCAGAAATACAATGGACAGAAGACCGATGATTATGCCCATAATCTATGAGGTCTGATGGCCTGTTACTTGTAGACTGAAATTTCGACTCTCCTGTTGCGTTTCCTGCCTGCTAATGTCTTGTTGTCAGCTATTGGCATGGACGGCCCAAAGGATTTTGCCGTAATCAGGTTGCGATCAATCCCCTTGCCGGAGAGTTGTTTGGCGACCGCTTCTGCCCTTTTCTTCCCGAGTTCCATATTAAATTTTTCGCTGCCCCTGCTGTCGGTATGTCCTGCCACAACTACAGAACTGAATTTTTTGCCTTTCAGGGTAGCTGCGAATGAGTCAATACGCTTCTTTGTCTTTTTTGTGAGTTTTGAGCTGTTGATTTCAAAGACGGTCCCGGCCTGATCGGAAAGCACGAGTTTATCCATAACCGCAGACTTCGGTTCGGCCGGGGCTGTTACAACTGTCTCTGTCTTTGGCATTGGTACATAACCCAGGCCCTTGAGTTCGCTTAATTCACCCTCGGCCTTGATGACACGGTTGTTGAGAGATTCAAGTTCAGCTTTTAACTGATCAAGGCCTTCAAACCCTCTGTTAAGGTCATAAATCTTGGCAATCTCGATGGTTGAGATGGGCTTTTCTTCTACAGGTTTGGGTGGTTCAACCTTGGCAGCAATTTTTGCATCTTTAGCCTCATATACAGACTTCCCGTTGCCGTTGCCGTTTTTATGACCGTTGCCGTTGCCGTTGCCGTTTTTATGGCCATTTGGTTCAGAAAGAAGGAGGGACAGGACTGGCGCATGGAACATTACTCCACCAACGATCAATTCTCCGGTAAGACAGCCAGAAAGCAGAAAAACACCCAGGATTATAATTATGGAGGTCTTTTTCATTTGTTTTTTCGAGATATAAATAGTAATACCATAAATATATCGACTTATGCCAACATTAATCCTATAATCTCCAATACTATGGAAATGGGCACACTTATCACATTATATATTTCTCGTATATTATACCCTAAAAGTTAAATTTTAGTCCCTGTTTGGCAAGAAAAAATTTCTTTCTGTTATAATCCGAGGATGTTTGAATCGCTTATTCTTGGGATTGTTCAGGGACTGACAGAGTTCTTTCCTATAAGCAGTACCGCTCACCTTATTCTTTTCCCATGGTTTTTTGGATGGAAGGGGGAGATAGACACCCTTTCCTTTGATGTGGCGCTCCATGCGGGCACCCTCTTGTCTCTGCTTGTCTGTTTCAGGAGGGACTGGATTGACCTGATATCAAAAAAACAGAGATTGCTGGTTTATATTATCCTTGCTTCAATACCTGCTGGTGTAACAGGTTTTCTCCTGAATGATATTGTGGAGAATACATTGAGAAACCCTCTTCTTATCAGCGTGATGTTGATTGTTTTCGGGGTGGTAATGCTTGCGGCTGAAAAAAGACCGCCGTCAAAGAAGGGTTTTGAAACGGTGCGCATAGGTGATGCGCTTTTTATCGGGATTGCACAGGCAATCGCTATTATACCCGGAGTATCGCGTTCGGGCATAACGATCACTGCAGGGCTTTTTGCCGGACTTAAGCGGGATGCCTCCGCGCGGTTTTCCTTTTTGCTTTCCACCCCGATTATTGCCGGGGCAACCCTGCTGCATCTAAAAAAACTTGCCGAAGGAAATGGAATTCATGACCTCCGGCTCTTTGTCACAGGCTTCATCGCCTCATTTATCACGGGTTATTTTGCCATAAAATTCCTGCTGAGCTTTCTGAAGAGACATCCCTTGAATGTATTTGTCTATTACCGGTTCCTCCTGGCAGTTGTTATAATATCTGGATTATGGCTGAAAGGATAAAACGTACAGGAGAGGAGATAGCCGGGGTGCTTTCCATCTTTGGGAGCATCTACATTGTTCTGAGCCTTGTTACCCATTCGGTAAACGACCCTGTTCTTTTTTTCAGGATTACTGAACCGCCTTTACCTGTACGCAATCTTGGCGGAATAATCGGAGCTAATCTTTCAGGATGGCTTTTCATATCAATTGGGATCGCAGCGTTCCTTGCTCCTCTTATGCTCCTTGTGTTTGGTATCAGGAGGCTTATTGGGAAGGACAAACAGAGGGTTTATTTTTTCGGCGGTATTCTGCTGATTATTTCATCGGCATTATTTATTGCGCTCCTTGCTTACACTTTCTCAATCCCTTCCATTAAGTATCCTGATGGTATTGGAGGACTTGCAGGAAGGGAAATTGCCGGCATGTTAATCCATTTCCTTTCCATACCGGGGGCATATATTTTTGCGCTTTCGGCCTTCCTTTCTTCTCTTATCCTTATCAGTCCTGTTTCAATTACTGCCATCGCGTTCAGCAGAAAGAAAATATCTGAAGATGCACTTCCTGTCCGTGAGGAAATTCCTGTTGCTGAAGAACAACTGCTTCCTGGGGAGCAGGATATACTTATTGGTTCAATTGAAACCATGCCTGTTGAACAGACTGATTTCCTTGTTCAGGACGATCTTTCTGAAACAGCACAGCACATGCCTGTGGTACCTGTGCCGAGAACAAAGGATGGATATGAAATTCCCTCACTGGAGCTGCTTAATACCTACGAAATACTTTCTTCACGACCGTCAAAAGATGATTTTCTGGCAGAATCATCAGTAATTGAAAAGAAACTTGAGGACTTTGATGTAAAGGGCAGAATCAGCCATGTTCATCCTGGGCCTGTTATTACGATGTATGAATTTGAGCCGGCCCCAGGCGTGAAGATTACCCGTGTTGTTTCTCTAGCCGAGGACCTCGCGCTCGCGCTCAAGGCGCAGAGTATAAGGATTTCACCGGTGCCGGGCAAAGCGACCATTGGAATTGAGGTTCCGAACAGGCAGAGGGAAATGGTATCGTTACGGGAAATACTCTCTTCCGACAACTTCAAAAAAAGCAGTTCTAAACTTATACTCTGCCTTGGAAAGGACATATTCGGGAACGCTGTTATGGCGGATTTATCAAAGATGCCCCATCTTCTGGTAGCTGGTGCCACGGGTTCAGGCAAGAGCGTTTCAATAAACTCCATGGTCATGAGCATACTTTTCAAGGCAACGCCTTCTGATGTCAGAATGCTAATGATAGACCCGAAATTGATTGAACTCTCGACATACGAGGGTATCCCGCACCTTATTTCTCCTGTTATAACAGGACCCAAGGCGGCGGCAGAGGCACTCAAGAAAATGGTTTTTGAAATGGAGCGGAGATACCGGCTTCTTGCCGAAAAGTCGGCAAGAAATATTGAAAGCTTCAACAACCGGATATTTTCCGGAAGAGACAGCGGAGACGATGAAGAAGAACAACTGCCATACATCATTGTCTTTATTGATGAACTGGCTGACCTGATGTTTACATCTGCTAATGATGTTGAGGATTCGATAACCCGTCTTGCGCAGATGGGAAGAGCTTCGGGTATTCATCTTATCCTTGCCACGCAGAGGCCTTCTGTTGATGTCATTACAGGTATTATCAAGGCAAATTTTCCGGCCCGGATAGCGTTTCAGGTTTCCTCAAAAATAGACTCCAGGACAATACTTGACGGCGGGGGAGCGGAACAGCTCCTCGGCCAGGGAGATATGCTGCTTATGCTTCCGGGCGCCAGGATTATAAGGGTCCATGGAGCGCTGATAACGGAAGGCGAAATAAAGAGAGTTGTAGATTTTATAAGGCCCCAGGGTAAGCCTGATTTCACAATGTTCGAGAACATAGAAACGGAAGGAATGGTTATTAACGATGTTTCTGAAGAAAGAGACGAAATGTATCTGAAGGCTATAGAATTTGCAGAAACTGTGCGGGAGGTGTCAATTTCTTCAATTCAGCGGCGTTTTAAGATTGGATACAACCGGGCAGCCAAGATTATGGAGCTGATGGAGGAAGACGGTCTTGTAGGGCCACAAAGGGCTGCAGGGAAACCAAGAGACTTCCTCGGCAGGAAAAGGAATCAGTAAGGCTCTTTTAGTAAGACGGTAAAGATGAGTGTTTGTGGTGGAAGTACACAAGAACTCGGTTATTGTTAAAGCTTATTTTATGGTTAAATTAAAGTTCCAGGGAAACCCGGATTGAATCATCGTCAGATGAGACTCGCTTGAATCCGAGTTTTTCCGACCGCAGTATCATCCGTGAATTTACTTTCAGGATCTCCATCAATATATTTTTCATCCCAAGATGCCGGGCTATCCTGATGCAATGCTCGCATAGTTTTTTCCCTATGCCCTGTCCCTGCCATTCATCCCCGACAACTATAGCCATTTCCGCGTTTTCAAGATCCGGCTGTCTGCTGAGTCTGACATCAGCGATAATCTTTTCCCTGCCCTCATCCCTTATTGTAGCAATGAATGCGAGTTCCCTGTCATAATCAATCTGGCAGTAGCGTACCAACTGCTCCCTCGGTATATCAGGTGAACTCTGGAAGAACCTCATTAGCCGTGTATTTTCCGAAGAAGTCCTTATCAGTTCATCAACGAGGGGCTCATCTTCCGGACGGATGGGCCTGATTGTAACAGGTGCTCCATTTCTTAACGTGAGGACCTCTGTATATTGATCAGGATAAGGACAAATAGACAGGTGAGGGGGGCAGAAGTCGCCTGCGACAGGAGTAAATCCTTCCAGAACATCTGCTTCAAGGAGGATACCGGCATCAAGGGCAAACCCATCTTTTTCTGTAAGGAATACCGGATTTATATCAATTTCCTTGATATGGGGGAAGTGAATGATCAGGTGAGAGAATCTCACTAAAATCTCTTCCAGATATCTCAGTGCTGGGGCATAGGCCTGTTGTTCCCTGAGATATTTATAAATTTTAGTCTCATTCATCATGCGCCGCGCAAGTGTCTGATTGAGAGGTGGCAATCCGATTGCGTAATCCCCCAGTGCTTCAATCAGAACACCCCCGGTACCGAACACTATGACAGAGCCGAAGGTCAGATCTTTTTTCGCCCCTATCGCAAGTTCATATCCTTTCCTGATAACCATGGGTTGAATAAGAACCTGTGACTGCAGGTCTTTGAAGGAAGCTGCAACCTCTTTGAGTCTGCTGAATGCTTCTCTGACTCCTTCGCTGTTCTGAATGTTGAGATAGACCCCGCCATATTTGTACTTGTGAAATATTTTTTGTGAGTCAATCTTAAGAACTACCGGATATCCGAGGGATTCCGCAATCTGGACAGCCTCTTCATCATTATGTGCCTTATGTGTAGGAATAACAGGTATTCCATACGATTCAAGGATATCTTTTACCTCATGGAGGTTCAATATAAGACGCTTTTCTTCCGAGGCCTTTCTGATGACCTCTTCTGCCCGCTTTTCGTCAGGAGTGAAATCCTTCAGGATTACCTCCGGTGTTTCATGCAGGAGCCTCAGGTTGGAATCATATTGATACATGTACATAAAACTTTTTACAGCCTGTTCGGCTGAGACAAAGGTAGGTATTCCGGTTTCATTAAAGAATTCACGTGAATGCATAACGCGCTCTGCACCCATCCAGGTCGTAAGCACAGGTTTGTAGGAATATGCTTTAGCCGCGGATACCACTGCCTCTGCTATCTCTCTCTGCTGCGAGGCGTATGATGGAGTATGGATGACAAGGACTCCGTCTACTTCTTTATCCTTCAGGCAGCTTTTCATTGCTGTTTCATAGTCTTTGGGTGACGCCTCGAAGAGCAGGTCCACGGGGTTCTGGATATATTTGGAAAAAGTAAAATGCGACTGAAGAGTTTCTATGGTATCTTTGCTGAGCGTTGCCAGTTCGCCTTCCAGTCGCAGGAGGGTGTCAACAGCTATTACGGCCGGGCCTCCCGAGTTGGTCACAATGGCCAGACGCTTGCCTTTGGGGCGCCTTTGTTTTGCAAGGGTCTCGGCAAGGTAAAAAAGATCGAGCATTTCATCTACCCTTATGGCTCCTGCCCTTTTGAACGCAGCATCATATACCTTGTCTTCCCCTGCGATGAATCCTGAGTGTGTGAGTGAGATATGAGCTGAGAGGTCAAATTTGCCCGGTTTGATAACCATGATGGGCTTGCTTGAAGAAAAACTTCTGACTGCAGTCATAAACCTGCGGCCATTTTTGATGGATTCTACATAGAGGATGATTGCCCTGGTCTCAGGGTCAGCCCCCAGAAAATCAATAAGGTCTGCGAATTTAATATCTATCCTTGTTCCGGTAGATACGAAATAACTGAATCCGATATTCCTGCTCAAGGCCCAGTCCAGCATTGCGGTGGGAAGTGTAATGCTTTGCGCTATGAGTGCTATATTGCCTTTGGGAGGGATTGAAGGGAATAAACTGGCATTCAGCTGTAACCCTGGCCGTATGAAACCGAGGGAATCCGGGCCAAGAACCCTTATTCCGTATTTATCCGATGTTTGTTTGATTTTTGTCTGCAGAATCTGCAGATTATCAACTTTGTTTTTGCAATCAGGACAGAAAATTATGACTCCTTTTACTCCTTTCTCCCCGCATTCATCAAGGGTCGCTGGCAGTTCTGCGGGTGGGCCTGACAATATCGCCAGATCAATATCATGTTGGATGGAGGCAATATTGGGATATGCCTCAATTCCCTGAACGGATTCCATCCTATTATTGACCGGATATACCGTGCCTTTGAACCCCTGCCCCAGGAGATTCTTGAAAATGCTATATCCCATGGAATTCTTGTCTTCGTTGGCTCCGATAACTGCGATTCTTTTTGGATTAAAAAATGATTCAAGTTTTTTTACCGACATAGTAACTCCTTGGATTTGTCATGGTTACTTGCTGCAGAGTATATTATACAGCATTTATTATCCTCTGGCTGACAAAGTGCTGGTTTGGAATTGTTTAAAAAGGGTATTACGGACAAACCGGATTTGGGTATTGGAAACAATCAAAGGCCGGAAATTAAACAGACCCTCTCCTGTATGGAGAGGGTCTGTTTAGAAAAAAACTTATATTTTCCCTTTCAAAATTTCGTTTACTACTGACGGATCGGCAAGTGTTGAAGTATCGCCAAGGTCTTCTGTATCTCCCCTTGCGATTTTCCTCAGTATCCTTCTCATGATTTTGCCGCTCCTTGTTTTCGGTAATCCCGGGGCAAACTGAAGTTTGTCAGGCGTTGCAATGGGGCCGATAACATGCCGAACATGTCCAAGGAGTATCTTTTTCAGGTCATCTGACGGTTCAAATCCCTCCTTGAGGGTTACATAAACATAGATGCCTTCTCCTTTAATATCGTGCGGATATCCAACTGTTGCTGCCTCAGCGACAGACTCATGGCTTACAAGAGCGGATTCAACCTCAGCGGTTCCGATACGGTGTCCGGATACATTGATAACATCATCAATCCTTCCCATGAGCCAGAAGTCTCCATCTGCATCCACACGCGCACCGTCTCCCGTGAAGTATTTGCCAGGGAATCTGGAGAAATATACTTCCTTGATGCGCTTGTTTTCAGGGTCTCCGTAAGTTCCGCGCAGTATGCCGGGCCAGGGTCTTTCAATGACAAGATACCCACCCTCATTCGCGCCTGCTGTTGATCCGTCTTCTTTAAGGATTTTCGGAGTAACGCCTGGAAAAGGCCTGCATGCTGAACCGGGTTTGGTGGTCATCGCGCCCGGAAGAGGGGTGATGAGTATCCCCCCGGTTTCTGTCTGCCACCAAGTATCCACAATGGGCAGTTTTGTCTTGCCGACATAGGTGTGGTACCACATCCATGCCTCCGGATTTATCGGTTCTCCAACTGATCCAAGGACCCTCAGGGATGATAGATCATGTTTTGTCGGCCATTCCGGGCCTTCTCTCATCAAAGCTCTTATCGCGGTAGGGGCTGTATAGAATATTGATACCTTGTGCTTGTCAACAATGTCCCAGAATCTTCCGGCGTTCGGATAGGTAGGTATTCCTTCAAACATGAGGCTTGTTGCGCCGTTGCTTAGCGGGCCATAGACAATGTAACTGTGGCCAGTTACCCACCCGATATCTGCTGTGCAGAAATGGATGTCATCCTCATGATAGTCAAATATCCACTGGAAGGTCATATTTGTATAGAGCATGTATCCGCCGGTTGTATGAAGCACGCCCTTTGGTTTTCCAGTTGAACCGGAAGTATACAGGATAAAAAGCGGGTCTTCGGCGTCCATCTGTTCAGGTTCGCAATAATTCTGAATATCGGGGGCCTTCATTTCTTCATGCCACCATATATCCCTTCCGGGTTCCATATCAACAGTGCCGGCTCTTTGCACGACTATCATTTTTTCAACTGTGGGGCACTCCTGAATAGCCTCGTCAGAATTTGACTTCAGAGGAACATACCTTCCGCCCCTTGCGCCTTTGTCTGATGTGATCAGGAGTTTGGACTTGCAGTCCTGAATCCTGTCGCGCAATGCCTGGGCGCTGAATCCTCCGAATACGATGCTGTGGATTGCTCCAATGCGCGCACAGGCCAGCATGGATATAACGAGTTCAGGTATCATTGGCAGGTAGATGGTAACCCTGTCGCCTTTTTTGACCCCATGCTTTTTCAAAACGTTGGCGAATCTGTTGACTTCATAGAAAAGCTGCTGATACGTAAATGTCTTATATGACCCGTCATCAGCCTCCCAGATGATGGCTGCCTTGTTCCGTGTCGGAGTATTGATAAACCTGTCAAGGCAATTGACAGAGGCATTGAGTTTGCCTCCAATAAACCATTTTATTTCAGGCTTTTCAAAGCTCCATTCAGATACCTTATCCCACTTCCTGTACCATGTAAGTCTCTTCTCAGCCATCTCTGCCCAGAATCCGTCCGGGTCTTCTATAGACCTTTTGTAAAGAGCCTCGTACTCCGCGAAACTTTTTATGTGAGCTTTTTCGCTGAATTCCTTTGCAGGCGGGAATATCCTTTTTTCCACCTGCAATACATCAATACTCTCTTTAGACATCCGGTTTGACTACTCCTTTCTTGCAAAAATATCGCAATCTCTAATCTTCCGCACCAATACCCAGGTAAGACCTGAGTTTTTCGTCTTCATATTTTGCTTCGGCCTCTTTTTCCCTGCTGAACAGGGAAATCAAAATTCCGACAAGGAAAGCAGCACTCATCGAATAGATTGCCGGGTTCTTTAACGGGAAGATTGGCTTGGGTTTCGGTGATACTGAAGTGACAGTTTCGACTTTTTCCTTGTAGATCCTTGGAGTTTCAGACATAAGGATCTGGTCTACCTGATCATTAATCTTTTTGTTGCTGTCTGCATCGGCAGAAGAGAGGGCTGTTCCTTCAGGCGCCGTTTTGAGGCCTTTTTTCAGCGTATCAATTTTGCCCTTTACCACAGCGTCTGCTGCTAATATCTCCATTGCTGCGGCTTTTTCAGTTTTTTTGTTTGCTGCTTCATCTTCAGCACTAAGCGTCTGACCGGGTGCCGCAACCTTCAGGTCTTTGTTGATCTTGTCGACCTTATCCTTTACCTCCCAGGCTGCCTTTTCATTTTTATGTACGATATCAACCCATACAGTCGGGCTCAGGATGATCAGGACAGTTGCCAGTATTAGTCCGGTATAGATGCTCAGCACCGCGCCTTTTGTGGTGAACTTATTCCACAGGATTGACATCACAAGGGCAGGAAAGTTGGCGCTCGCGGCAATGGCGAAAGTCAACCCGACAAGAAAGGCGACATTTTGCCCCTTGAAGAGAATCCCGAGCAGCATGGCAGTGACTCCCAGTCCTATTGTTGCCATCTTTGCTACCTTTACCTCTTCTTTTTCTGCAGCCTGGCCTCTCCTGATAACTCCAACAAATAAATCATGTGAAAAGGCTGAGGCGCCCGCCAATGTCAGTCCTGAAACAACGGCAAGGATTGTCGCGAATGCGACAGCGGCAAGAAAGCCGAGAAACAGGTTCCCGCCCAAAACTTCAGCGAGAAGCGGTCCGGCCATATTTCCGCCCTTATCAATACCCATAATTACTTTCTGCCCGACGAGAACTGCCGCGCCGAAGCCGATGGTAACGGTAAGAATATAGAAATACCCGATAAATCCGGTTGCATAAAAAACTGACTTTCTCGCTGCGCGGGCATCGGGGACTGTGTAAAACCTCATCAGGATGTGCGGAAGCCCTGCGGTTCCGAACATTAGAGCGAGCCCTAATGAGAACGCGTCAATTGGACTGGTTATCAGCCCGCCCGGCTCAAGGAATTTTGCGCCGTAGAGTTTTTCAGCCTGCCCGAAGAGTTCACCGTAACTGAACCCGAATTTGGCGAGAGTCATTACAACAAGTACCGTCGCTCCGCCGAGGAGCAGCCCGGCCTTGATTATCTGAACCCATGTTGTTGCGATCATTCCGCCAAACAGAACATATGAAATCATAAGTGATCCGACTGCCACAACAGCGACCTCAAAGGGTATGCCGAACATCAGCTTGATAAGTGTTCCTGCTCCCACCATCTGCGCAATCAGATAGGTCAGCACGACAATCAGTGATCCGGCTGCCGCGGCAGCCCTGATTGGGCGTTGTCTCAGTCTGTATGCGACGACATCCGCAAACGTATATTTCCCGAGATTCCTCAATGGTTCTGAAATAAGGAACATTATGATAGGCCATCCCACGAGCCAGCCGACCGAGTAAATAAGACCATCATATCCCTTTGTTGAAACCAGTCCCGCGATTCCAAGGAACGAGGCGGCGCTCATGTAATCACCGGCAAGCGCGAGCCCGTTTTGGAAACCTGTTACGCTTCTTCCGGCAGCATAGAAATCCTTTGTGGTACGGGTCCGTTTTGCTGCCCAGTATGTTATCCCGAGCGTTGTTATGACAAAAATAAGAAAAAACATTATTGCTACGGGATTGAACTGTCCAATAATTGTCTGTGTTGCTTGTGGTGGCATTTATTATCCTCCTATCTTTGCCCGGACTTTTTTAACAAGTGCATCGTATGTCGAATTAGCCCACCGGATATAAATTCCGGTCAATACCCATGAGAGGACAATTGTGCCGACAGCGATGGGAATTCCGATTGTTATGGCGCCACTGAGTTTTTGTGAAAGAAATGGTTTGTTGAAGGCGATTAACGCAATAAAACCGAAATACAGTACTAACTCCAGAACAGTGAGGATAATTGATATTGAAACCTTTTGACCGTACAGTGCCTTGAAATCACTGTCTTCGAGCATATCACGCGCGGTCTTTTTTGTGCTCATTATTCCCTCCTTATTTCCCTATAGATTGTTATTAAAAGTTGGTTATTTGACTGGATGGTCCAACCCTATCACCTCCTTCTTCGGGATTGCCGATCTCCAAAAGTTCTCCGATGCAATTGACACCGACATCCGAAAGAACAGGCAGAAACCTCTGGAAAAGCTGAGCAGTAATAAAGGCGTCAAAAAGGGCATCGTGCGCTCCCTGCACCGGAATACCGAAACAAGTTGCTATTTTGTAGAGTTCCGAATCTTTCATTGGAGAAGAAAAACAGGAACGGGACCCTGCTCTGGTTCTAAGCCATTCATATACTCTGAAAGTATCAATTGTGGGGTTCTGTATTGTTTTGCCTGCTATCCTTTTCATTTCCCTGTTGATGAAACTCAGGTCAATGGAGATACAGTGTCCTATCAGTACATCATCCCCGCAGAACTCAAGAAAGTCGGCGAGGACAACATCAATGCTGGGTTTTTCAACGACGTCTGATGGAGTGATCTGGTGTATGACAACGCTTTCAGCCTTAAAAGCCTTTTCAGGCCTGATCAGTTCATGAAAGGTATTGCCAATGTCAATCCGCATACCCTTCATCCTTACGGCGCCGATAGAGATAATACCGTCTTTGCGTTCATTCAGGCCCGTGAGCTCCGTATCAATTACAGCAAAACGAATATCTGTTATGGGAGTTCCCCTGTCAACTGATAACTGCGACAGTTTTTTCAATTTAAAGAAGTCAAGCATTTCGATTAGAAGATCATGGCTTTATAACGTTCAATAATCATGTCCTGTATCTTTGAAATAAGCTGGAACGTCTCTTTTGCTATGCGTTTTTCAAGGTTGCTGAGATTGTTGGGATTAATAAAATTATCCACGTTCGCGTCAGCCTTGACCTGTTCAAACTGATGCCGAATTCTGAGCATCATGATAAATTCAAACGCGTGCTGGAGTTCGTCACCAAATTCCTTGACAATCGTGTGCTGGTCCTTCAGGACTCTAATCCTGTCCAAAGTGGACGTTTCAAATACGCCCTTTTCAAGGGCAAAAAGCCTCATGATATCGATAAGGGGGGCAATCCCTTTGATCTTCATATTGAGTTTATCCTTGTGTTCCCCGCTTTTTTCAACAACAAAGGTTTTCAGAAAACCTATCGGCGGCATATTCTTGATTGCCATGTTTCCGATAAAGCCGAGGAAAACCTTTGAATCTTTTGCCATATTCAGAGTGGACTCCTTCAGCCAGTCCATAAGCCGTGTTTCACCGTGAACTGCCCTGAAGTCAAAGAATGTGACTGAATTGAGTATTGCCTCTGAAGTCGGTGTAGTTATCCACTTGGTAAAATACCTTCTCCATACATGAAGCGGCTGCCGCCACATGGGGTTTGTTGCCATGAAATCGGCGGGGCATGGTGGGAACCCGCACTTGTAAAGGCCTTCTCTCACAAATAACGTGAATTTGCTGAAATACTCTGTTGCTTCCTTTTCCATATCCGCATCGGGGGGATCCACGTAAATGAGCGCGTTATCCTGGTCGGTCTTGAACGTCTGTTCTTTCCGGCCCTCGCTTCCAAATACTGCCCAGCAATAAGGAAGAGGCGGTTCCCCTAATTGTTCTTCCGCAATCTCCAGGATTTTTTTCACAAGCCTGTCATTGATTTCCGTGATGATCCGGGTGATATTGCTCGCTTTTGCTCCTTCTGTGAGAAGCAGTCCGACGATGTTGTTTATTTTTTTTGAGACAGGGATTAATCCTTCAACAGTTTTTTGAGTTTCGATGTCCTTTACCACGGAGATGGGTGAAGTGCCTTGGATGAGCATGAGGTCGTGGTTGGTCAATACTCCCTTCAGTATTCCATTTTTCATGACAAGCAGATGATGGACATTATGCTTGACCATTTTCAGGATGGCTTCGAAACAGTATTCTTTCACATCGGAACGAATGTTCGGAGGGCTCATTATATTTGTTATGCATTCCCCGCAATCCCTTCCTGCGGCGACAACCTTATCCCGCAGGTCCCTGTCTGTCACGATACCGATTGGTGAACCGGCCTTGTCTACAAGAATAAGGCAGCTGATTCTTTTTTGCGACATTATCTGTGCTGCGTCTTGAATGGTTATATCCTGCGGGGCCGTGATGACTTTTTTTGTTGCAAGTTCTCCTACTGGCATGGTAAAGAGGATCTTGTCCCCTGCGCCATGTACAAGGCTTTTTTCCTGTATATCCCGAAAGGTTTTGTCGAGGTATTTGCTGAGAAAGGATTTATGAAAGAATTCCCGTATCGCCGGGTTGGTATCAAAGAGATGTCTGATGGTGTCCCTTTTTATCAGGTAGCATATGGTATCGTCAACCGCGACAACAGTGGCACGCGATTTCAATCCCTCGAAGATGAGAAGATATCCTATTAAATCACCTTCGCCACGGTAATCGACGAAGACATCCTCGTTTTCCTTCCTGACGGATACCTTGACTTCTCCTTTTGTTATTACATAGAGGAATTCGGGTGCGGACAAGCCCTGGCGCAGTATGGTTGTGCCCTTGGGATAGAATTCCATGGAGATGTCGCGGATAAGGTCTTTAAGTGTGGCCTCATCGAGGAACTGAAAGGGTGGTACCTTGCTAAGGAATTCTATTGCAATTTCAATAAGCATCAGCTTTTTCCCACTGGGGGTGAGGAGAAGCATAACACAAAATTTTCTTATATGCAAGCAAATTTAAACAAGATGAAAAAAGTTTCTTATTTAAAAAAACTGAAGAGCTTATACCGGAAAGGTGAATGTAAGCAACAATTGTTCAGATAAGAATCGGGATTTTGCCGGTTATCCCGAAATATTTTATCTCTTGACGAAATATCAGGGATCCTTTCTGCCCGGGTTGATTAAAAAAACAGGGTCTTTGTGTAAGTGAGCGGGTAAAATACTCTTTTAAAGGTATACTTATAGATATCCCCCTCTTTGGCAAAGAGGGGTAAATGAAGAAGATTGCCCCACTCGATTACGCGAAGAACCAAAAAACACTGTCCTAAAAACCGGCATATACAGTCAGATATACCTGTGTTTCACCGCCACCTGTAAGACCGTGTGCTATGCCGATGGCAGGCGTTACGGACAGCTTGTAGCCGAGAACCATGTCAAGCCTGACTTCAGTTCCTGTCCCTATATCAAAATCATTCCAGTGGAACCCTTTTTTCGAACCCCATACGTTACCGGCATCAGTAAATACTGCGACATGCAGCCTGTCCATGAAGAAAGGTTTAGTGCTCCATCCCCTGAAAATATAATAAACAGGAAAACGGTACTCAAGGGTTCCAGTTAAAACGGATCTCCCGGTTATATATCCGGACGAATACCCTCTTAGTGGATATTCATTTGTAACTGAAGGTATCCCGCCCAACTGAAAAGCCTGCTGGGCGATGCGGTCGCCGTCTGCCGTCGCGCCTCTCAGATTCATGAACAGCACATGATGCCCGCCGAGTCCAATGTATTCATCATAGGTTGCGGAATACTCCCTTTGATTGATGCGGCTTCCAAGGTTATCAGAATAGTTCTTATAGAGGAAGGTGATGTTTCTTCCTTCTTCCCTGCTGACGGAATAGGGGAACTTAAGGGCGTTGTGGTATTCGATGCCTGCAAAGACATTATCCCTTCTGCCTTCATATACCGAAAGCCCGTCAACCTTCCTTCCGTTAATATCCGTGAGATGGTGAAGTCTCTTAAAGTGATATCCGGTGACAATGCTGAAGCGTTTTTCAAGAGAATTCACAGGTATTCTCAGGCCGGCAATCAGTCCGCTTTGTCTTTCGAAATAGTCGTCCCTGCTATTGAAAAACTCTGAATACAGTTTGGGCATTGAATACCCTCTAAGATAAAATGAGGGGTACCATCTGTCATATACATAACTGGTGTCAAAATATCCCTGTCCGCTTATGCCGTAACCTGCCTGAAGGTAATACGCGTGATATCCAAGGACATCCTGGCCTGCTGTAAATCCGCCGAATACGGCGCTGTCATGATCGGAATAGAGCACTGGCAGCCAGAACCTGGGCAGCAGTGTTGAAAAAGGAGAGTATCCGTTCTTTCCATATTTTCTGGGAGTGGAATCATTTGACGGTAACGTGCCTTTATCTTCGGCATACAAGTTTTCCCAGGCAGGAACGATTGCAGGACTGTATTCCGCTGACCATCCGGCAGTTTCATAGGGCATCTCTGCTATGGAAAATCCACCGGCATTGTAAGAAGAAAAAACAACACGGTCACCGTTTTTTGAAACATCAGCCTGGAATGCACCTCCAAGGACATGAGTTGCCTGAAACACCCTGCGGTCCTGCAATGAATACGCGAAGAGATTATAGACTCCTGTTCCATCTGATGTAAAAATAATGTATTTCCCGTCCGGAGACCATGAAGGATAAATATTATTGTGGTTATCCTGAAAAAGTATTCCGGAAGTTCGTGTTGTCAGATTAATAATCCCGATGGAAGTCAGCCATGAGCCGGCATGTTTTGAAAACACAATTGAATTGCCGTCAGGAGACCATCTGAGACCGGAAAAAGCGCTGTTTGGCATGTCTGTAATTATTGCCATGTCATCTGTTTTATCAAGAGAAATTATTCCGATGCTCTGTTGTCCGGCTTCTGTCCTGACAAAAGCAATGCGTTTCCCATCCGGGGAAACATCAATATCCGAGGCCCTGAGATTACGGGTAATCCTTTCATGGGTTTTTTCAGCAAGGTCGTATGAGTAAATGTCCTGATAGAGATTAAAGCCTCCACGTAAATCGGCCTGAGTGAAATACAACTTCCTGCTGTCCGGAGACCATGACAGACTATGGTCGGAAGGCAGCCTTCTTATTTTTGCCAGTTCTTTATAAGTTGCGGAGTCAGCGATTACTATTTCTTCATGCCGGTGAGGGTCTCTTCTGTTAAATGCAATATACTTTCCATCAGGTGAAAGACGGGGATTGGTCAGCCGTTCTCCTTCAAATGGAAGAGGTTTAAACCCGGTCAGAGGTTCTGACAGAAGGTGATTGATTCTTTCAGTTTGATTATCAGTGAGTTTTCTGATCATATCGCTGTAAATTCCAGAGTAGTTTTTCCCTGTCAGTCTCTTCGGCGGTGCATTAATGAAAAAAGGAACACGGCCTGAATGCGATATATTAAGATCGCCGGGGGTTTTTTTGCCGTATTTCTCTGAAATCTCCTTTTCCATCAGCATTCCATAAAGATAGGGAACTTCTCCTGAAGGCCAATATGGAACATCTCCATTCAGCTGGTCAATCCGGGGGATGCGTTTTTCAAACACAGCCATGCGCAGGAGCATTTCATAGTATGTGCTCCTTCCCCTGCCGTATGAACTGAATTCAGTCTCTGCCCAGGTGGACATGCCTTCAAGCCACCAGTCAGGCATCATGACATTGGGTGGAACCGAGAACAAAAATACCAGGAAAGAGAAGGGATCGTAGCCAGGCAAAGGTTTTCCGAAAATCTTTCGCATGACAGATGCATAACCTGTTGAAGGGTCCATGCTCAGAATATGAGCATATTCATGTATGAATACAAGTTCAAGCCAGTTATCATATTCCCCTATGCTCATGTCAGGTTTGGGAGGAACAACATTGATATAAATCGCATTGTATGGCAGAACAGTTGCAAGGCCGTTTGCGAAATCGGTGTCATCAAGCAGAACAACCTGGGTTTTTTCTGAGGGAGTCCATTGGAATGCGGAGGTAAGCCTGCCGTGAATCTTTTCCGAAATCAACACGACCTGCTTCGAGGCCTCATCGAGTCCCTGATGGAAATGTATGACGAAATGATCTGTCTCAATGGTTGAAAAACGGAATGATGGATCAGTCATGGCCGTATAGGCGGAAGAAGGAAAAATAGCGGCATTCATAATAAAACAGAATGAAAAGATAACAAGAAAAACAAAAGTACGCGTAAGGACATATATTGATTTATGCATGTTTCTTTTTCCCCTCCATGAATTTTCTATACAGAATATCCCAGAAGGCGCCTCGGTATCCCTCCTGTGATATTGCATGGGCTAGCCCCTCATTATCGTTATAGTTGTAGTTTTTTGCCGGGTGCTCTTTTGAATTGAAGAAGAAGATGTTGTCGTTGCCGATCATGCTGCTGATTGCTTTGTCTATCCCGCCTGCAATTGCCGGATTGACATAGAAAAAAGGCGCGAGCAGGCTTTCCGGAAGCCTGAAGCCTGATTCGATGAGAAAGGTGTGGAACATGGTTCCGGGATAAACCCTGATTCCATATGAAACCCCGACCCGTGTTGGCTGTATGGATTTCATGTCATCAAATACCTGTTTGAGTGTATCATGGGTTTCTTTCGGACAGCCAAGGAGAAGGTCGAGCATAACACGTATCCCGGCCTTGCGGCAGGCATCTGCCGCATATCTGATATCGTTCAGTCTGTGTCTCTTTCTGTAAAAACCGAGAATGTCATTATTTGTATGATCAACTCCGAAGTTGATTCCTTCGCATCCGGCTTTTTTCATCAGTTCGGCGAGGCGCAAATCAAAACCGTCCGGAACGCAGTAGGCATACCAGTGCAGGGCATCTCCCATGCCTCTTTCGATAATCATTTTGCAGATTCCGGTGACATGCTCAATGATAAGATTGAATTCACAGTCGCAGATATGGAAATGATCGATACCCATTTCAAGAAGCTGCCCGAATTCATTGACAACGGAAGCGGGATTCCTAAAACGGACTTTCCTGCCTTTTGATGAAGGGTCCGCGCAATAGATACAATCCCTGTTGCATCCCCGCGATGTCTCAATTCCGACCATCCCGCCGTTGTCGTAGTAAAACCTGTTATTGATAAACCGCCTTTGAGGATTAAAATCTCCGAGATTGCTGTATCTGATTTCCGCTGTTCCCTTTCCGGTTACGATGTTGGGCACATGATGAAAAAAAGAATCGTTTTTACAGGAACATGCAAGTGCGAGTAACGCTTCTTCGCCGTCCCCGCTGATTCCAAAATCAGCGCAAGTCATGGAAATGCTTTCAGCCGGCATAATGGAAAACCCAACGCCGCCCAGTACAACTTTTGTTTCCGGCATCAGTTGCTTTATGTTGAAAACGAGATCCTGTATTTTTCCGATAAATGATTCCTGCGTGCCAAAGAAGCTGTCATCAAGGTTCCTCAGTGAGATTCCCGTTATGTCAGGACGGAAGGCATTCAATACTTCCTGAAGGCTTCTTCCGTCGGGTATATTCATATCAAAAATCTCTGTTTCCATGCCGTTGTCATGCAAAAAAGAACAGAGGTATTCAATCCCGAGCGGGGCAACCGGAGGCTGGATTGTGTTGGGGTTGATCAGCAGTATTTTTGACATGCAGATATCTTAATATAAATAAAGGCTAAACTCATGCAAATAAATTGGAGTGGGCACGGCACTAATTGCTTTAACAGGAAAGACTGAATTACAATCAATCATATGTCAAAACCAGTTGTTGTAATAGTCGGAAGGCCGAATGTAGGCAAGTCAACCCTGTTCAACCGTATGACGCGCTCTCACCGCGCTATTATTGAGGATATTCCCGGAGTCACAAGGGACAGCAACTACCTCGATGCCGAATGGGAAGGAAAGGGTTTTGTCGCGGTTGACACCGGAGGTTTCTATCCGGAGCCGGCAGAAGACATGTTTTTGCAAATGAAGGAACAGGCTCTCTTTGCCATTGATGAGGCGGATGTCATTATCCATCTGCTTGACGGAAAGGAGGGGCTTAACCCTCTGGATATGGAGATAGTCCGGATGCTCAGGGCTTCAGGCAAAGAGGTCCTGTGGGTTGTCAATAAGATAGACGGGCCGAGAAGTGAAGAAAAGATTCACGATTTTCACGCGATAGGCGCGGATGAACTGTGGCCGGTTTCAGCGGCAACAGGATACGGATATGAAGATTTCATGGAGAGGTTGTCGTGTCTTCTGCCTGAACATGAAATTATCCAGACCGACTATCCGAAGATTGCGGTTGTAGGAAGGCCGAATGTCGGCAAGTCAACATTGGTAAATGCCCTGCTCGGAAAGAAGCGTATGATCGTGAGTTCCGTCCCCGGGACAACCCGCGATTCCATAGACAGCGTTTGCAGCCACTACGGGAAGAAATATCTGATTATTGACACAGCCGGAATGAGGAAAAGGGGGAAAATAGGTTATTCAATTGAGCGTTTTGCGATGGTAAGGGCCGTTAGAAGCATTGAGCAGAGCGATATAGCTCTTATTGTGATGGATGCATCGGACGGGATTGTCGAGCAGGATCTGAGAATCGCCGGAATCGTTAGGGAATATGGGAAGGGCTCACTTTTCCTGATGAATAAATGGGACCTTATTCATGAACCGGAGGCTGCCTACAAGAAGATGGAGGGTGAACTGTACAGGTCGATGTGGTTTATGCAGTATGCCCCTTTCCTGACTGTCTCGGCACTCGAGAAGAAACGGGTTGCAAAGATATTTTCAATTGTGGATGAAATCATGCGTGAAAGGAAAAGACAGATTCCAACCGCTGAGTTGAACAGGTTTCTCGCAGATGTGGTTTCGGACAGTGCTGTGCCGCTTTACAGAGGGAAAAGGGTGAATCTCAGCTATATAACCCAGATCAGGACAGAACCGCCTGTTTTTTTAATTTTTACAAATTATCCTCAGGCAATCAAGGAAACATTCATAAAGTTCATTGAGAAGGGTTTAAGAAAAAGGTTTTCCTTTGCCGGGACGCCGGTGAGAATATTTATAAGAAATAAACACGCTTCAGAAAGGGTTTAATCAAGGGATATATAACGCGACCGGCATGATAAGATATCTGAAAATTATTCTCAAGAGCTTCGCGGATTTTTTCAGGGACGGCGGACTCATGCTTGCGGGATCACTCTCGTATTTTACCATGATGGCGCTGGTGCCGTTCTGCCTTTTTCTTGTTACCATATTCGGATATTTTCTGGGACACTACCATGGTGTATATCAGTTTTTCCTTAACAAGCTTGTAAGTTTCTTTCCTGCCATTACATCAGGTATAACTAAGGAACTTGAGAAGCTCATTACCTTCAAAGGAATCGGTACCTTCAGTCTCGTTCTTTACGGAGTTCTTTCCTATCAGGTTTTCGCCTCAATCGAGAATGCATTGAACGTGATTTTCAAGGTGAAGAAAGGCAGGCATTTTTTGTGGTCGTTCCTGCTTGCGTTAATTACGGTTACCCTTATTATTGTTATCCTGATTATTTCCTTTGGCGCTACCTCAATGATTCCCATGCTGAAAGGTCTGAAGGAGGTTTTCCCGGAATTGCGGATCGGTCTGATAACGGGTATCCTTGTCAGATTTATTGTTCCTTTCTTTATGGTTCTTTTTGCGACTACCATACTGTATATCCTTATCCCTAAAACCAGGGTTAATATCTCGCATGCACTCATAGGGGCATTTTTTTCAACCGTATTCCATGAGGTGGCAAAGCATCTCTTCACCTGGTATGTCGGCACCGTAGTGAAAATGGGAACGATATACGGCTCGCTTACTGCATTTGTTGTGTTCCTCCTGTGGGTATTCTATTCATCCTGCATCTTCCTTATTGGTGCGGAGATTGTGCATAATCAGGGAACGAACAGGAAGGCGGGCTGACATGAATGTAAATGAACTGGTAGGAAAGATTGTCGAGATAGAAACCGGTGATGTTGAATATGCCGGAAGGCTTATTGAGATTGGTGAGGAAGAGGTTTACATCGAATCAGAAACCGGTTGGATTGTCCTGCCTATGGAAGTGATTGCGCTTATCAGGGAGAAAAAGGATGATTAAATGTATAAATCAGAATTCGTGTTGACACCAACTGTAAACGCTTTTTTTGACTTCTTCCTGAAACTGAGAGCGGTAGTATTGTCTTCAACGGAGCCCCTTTCTTTTGGTAATCAGCGCGGAAAGACAAAAGTCTATTATTATACGCATTTCGTCTTTAATCCTTATTACCACAAAATGCAAAAAGCAGAACATCCTGCCCTGTAAGAATTTCCTCGGCTATGCTATATTTATCCCGTGGGGACAATAAACCGGAAGTTCATATAATCATTGTTATGTGTAAGAATAAATAAATGAATAACAAAATGCCAATATTAAAGCGTCCTATGGTCTGGGTATCAATTGCCGTCATTTATATGTGGCTCTTTTCTTTAAGCATGTTTATCGCTTCAATTGGGCCGCCTTTAGTCATGGCAAAAATTGTTACCGGAGAGAACGCAATGTCTGTCACAGCCATAAATAATGCCTTCTTACTCTATGTTCAAGAAGCTTCAAGCAAATTAAATATTAAATACAACTTCTTATTATTCTCACTGGCGCTAAATGTGCTCCTATTTTTACCGACAGTGATAATCAGCATCTTTGTACTGCGGAAACACTCATGGGCCATGAATGGACTGCTTGCACTCTTAATCATTTTCCTGATATATCCATTTGCCCTCGCTATTTTCACATCGGAGTCTTTTTGGGGCATTTTCAACTTAAACCAACTATTCTTGTTAGCCTTTATTTTTCTTTTTACAAGAGAGGAAATAAGATGTATATTCACATAACACCGCCTTCAACCCAGACGCGGATTAAAGCTTGTTTGGTGTTTACAAAGGTGATTACCCGCGCTGGTTAAGGCAACGTTAAATCTCAAATAATAGATGAAGAAAAAAATACAAAGACCTGCCGAGGCGAAGATCAAATATCAACCTAACCAATGGCTTTTGGCATACTCTGCGATGGGTCTTATGTTTTTTATAGAGGGCTTAATATTTTTGCTAGAATTCTTAAAAAAGGGAATTATCAGATATCAATTTTTACTGCCTGCTGAGGTCACTGACCCACAAAGAGAGAATAAAGGGGTCAAATCTTTAACATTGACAAAGGGCAAGGGATATGCTATAAAACATACATGGCAAGACCGCTGAGGATACAATATACCGGAGCAGTATATCACGTCACGGGACGCGGCAATGAAAAGAAAGAGATATACAGGGATGACCGCGACCGGGAAGAGTTCCTGGAAATACTGAGCCAATCCCTGCAAATCTACAATGTAATACTGCACAGTTACGTTCAGATGAACAACCATTATCACCTTCTCGTGGAAACCCCTCTTGGCAATCTTGGGGAATTCATGCGGCACTTCAACATAACATACACAAGCTATTTCAACCGCAGGCATAAAAGGACAGGACATCTTTACCAGGGCAGATACAAAAGCATAATAGTTGACAAAGAAGCATATCTGACCGTGCTCTCCCGGTACATACACTTAAACCCGGTGAGGACTAAAAACACAAAGAAAATGCCGGACAGGGAGAAGAAGGAATATCTTATCAGATATCAATGGAGCAGCCTGCCGGGATATATAGACAAAAACAGGAAACAAAAGAGTGTAAATTACGAAATGGTCTTGCAGGAATATGGGGGAGATACGGAAAGGGGCAGAAAAGCCTACGGAGTTGTAATTTCAGATGATATTTCCTCAGGACTTGAAGTAAAGAACAGGATAGTAGGGCAGAGCATACTTGGGGGAGAAGATTTCATCAAAATGATCAGGGATAGATACTTGAAGGGAAAGACAGACAGGGAATGCCCTTCAGTTAACAAAATAAAGAGATATCAGGCAAAAGAAGAGATAATTAAAATAATAAAAGAAACGACGGGGAAAGACATCAAAGCAATAAAAGCAGAAAGGGATGTCTGCCGGCAGATATTGATGGACTTGATGTATCGTGCAGGAGGGATGACCGGAGTTGAAATAGGCAGGGTGTTTGGAGTGGATTACAGCACGGTGAGCCAGAGCAGGAGAAGATTGAGGGAAAAGATGAAGAATGATTGTAAATTGGGAATTCTTATGAAACGGATTGAAGACCGGTTGTCAATATGAAAGAATTGACCCTAGTATTGTTTCGAACGAATAAACTTGGCACGTTTTTCATTTTATCGTGAGTGGCGCGGCGGCTGATAATTGTCGTTAAAATCAATAATAATTAATTACAGGTATATTTAAGGTATAATAAATATACTATGGAATTTGAATATGATCCCCCAAAAAGCAATAGCAATAAGAAAAAACATGGAATCGACTTTTACGAGGCTCAGGCATTATGGAATGATGCTGACTTTATTGAGATTCCGTTAAAGACTATTGATGAACCAAGGTTTCTGGTAATTGGAAAGATTTTAGAAAAACACTGGTCGGCAATTATTACTTATCGAAGCGAAAAGCTTCGGATTATTTCGGTACGTCGTTCCAGAAAAGAGGAGGGTGAGATATATGAAGGCTAAAGAAATTGACAGAGAATTTGATGAAGGTAAAAACATTTCCGAATATCTTGATATAAAAAAAGCAAGGAGACCCGGACAGGAACAAAAACGGGTAAACGTTGATTTCCCTTTGTGGATGATTCAGTTATTGGATAAAGAAGCAAGACGTTTGGGAGTGCCTCGACAATCCATAATTAAAGTCTGGGTAGCAGAGCGCCTCGAAAAAGCATCATGAATATGTCTGATGTTAACAAATCACTCCACAGGATGCGACATAACCACCGCCGTATCTGTGAGTTCAAGCGTTGAAGAATTATCTTGGAAATCATCGCTTTTCACTTTCTTTAAAAAATCAACAATTGCAGGTGAAGTCATTATACGAGGTGCTTGGTTAAGAGTAGTGTTTGCACATTTTATAAACGAAAATACTGACTACAGCAATGGTTTGATAGTTGCAGTACTGTTTTCATAAATAATACGCGCTAACCAAAATCCCCTGAAAGGAACTGTATCAGTGCTACCGCTGAGATTGCTGCGGTTTCAGCCCGGAGAATCCTTCTGCCAAGGGAGGTTACGATAAACCCGTTATCCCGTGCAAGCCTGACCTCGTTTTTTGTGAACCCCCCTTCCGGTCCGATAAAAACAAAAAGGCGCGAATCACCGGAAAGAGAGGTCCGGGCATAGGCGTCCTTAATATTTATCCCTCCTTCCTCATGGAAAATGAATCCACGCAAGGCTGAATCAGTTCCGTGTCTGCAGTGTCCGGTAAACAGTTCTTCCAAAGAGACTGGTTCGAGTATATCAGGGATTGAACTCCTTCCCGATTGACGGGCTGCCTCCTCTGCGATTTTTCTCCAGCGGCTGCCCTTCCGGGTTTCCCTTAGCTGGCTCCTTTCCGTGATTGCCGGAATGATTTCCTTTATCCCGAGTTCAGTTGCCTTCTGAACGACGAAGTCCATCTTTTCCCCCTTGAGAAGCGCCTGAACAAGGATTATATGCGCATGAGATTCCGTGTCGCATGGGAATTCTTCCAGCACTTCGGCAGCGACTTCCTTTTTATCTGTCCCGGTAATCATTGTCCTGAGGCAATGAGCGGTACCGTTGAAAATGATTAATTCATCGCCCTTCCGGCACCGGAGGACGGCAGCAAGATACCTTGCCTTTTCCCCTGTGATGGATATGCGGTTTTCTTTTATCTGTACAGTTGGAAGGTAGATTCTTGCCATTTTGAAAGATGCGCTTAAAGGTTATCTGATAACGCCGGCACGGAACTTTTTCGCGCCTGTAATCCAGGAAAGGATGATACTGGTGATGCTTACAATAATAGCGCCGAACAATGCCGGCCTGAACCCGCTTATTTGAAGGCCGAGGGACAGGGATTCGGAAAGTTTCGCTGTGATGCCAAGCATTGCCGCATTTATAATGAGTGTAAACAACCCGAGGGTCAGTATAATCAGGGGCAGGGCAAAGAGTTTAATCAGGGGCTTGATCAGGGAATTCACAAGACCGAAAATCGCTCCGATGATGATCATCTTCCACCACTCGCCTGTGAACGTTATGCCGTCAACCAGCTTTACAGCGGCGACAAGTGAAAGCGCGTTAATCATTATCTTAAGACTCAGATAGAGCATTTATGGTTCGACAGATGTTGAAATAAATTGCGGACACGCGTTTTCAATCTCTTCGATGTCAGGCGCGAAAAAGACATCCTGACTCCCGCTGGCTGTTATGGTAAGAATGGTTAAATCGTCCTGATCATGATCATAGTGAACGATGATAGTCTCGTTGATTTTCATTTCCCCGTCAATAATCTGCTCTGAGACAAGGTCTTTAATTATTTCTTCAGTAGTCTCGACAGTAAATGTTCCTTCAAAGCAGTCCGCATCATTTGGCGTCAGGTTAACCCCGTATGTCCCATTCATGGTGATATGCTGGAAAAGGTCAAGAAGGTCTGTCCTGCTGAGAAGGGTGAAGGTATTGAATGAAGTCAGTTTCGAGTAAACTAAGCCGGCCTCATCGAAAGCGGCTGAAGAATAGAAGCTTTCCTTAAGCGAACACTTTGCGATATCAAAAGAAGCCGAGATTTCATCATCGGAATATGTCGCAGTAAAGGAAAAATTATTCAGGTCAATACGTTCTTTTCTGAAAGGCGGGCCCTCTGCGTTTTCGTTTTCAATATAACCATCCCCGGTGATTGCTTCTTTATAATTTGTCTCGTCAATATAGTCCGAAATTGTCTGGGAGAGGACGCAGAGCGCTGCAAAAGTTGATGATATTTCTGAGTAGGTGGAGTCTGTGTAAGCAATTTCTTCATAAGACTTGTTCCCGGTGCCGAAAGATACAGTCATGGTGCTGCTGCAGTCATCCTGCGGACATGTGACTGTTATTACGCCGGTTGATTCTGTATCAGATTCCCTGCAATGGTCAAAGGTGACCTTGTCTTCGTCTACATATTTTTTGCCGCCGTCTTCACAATCCTCGGTGACCGTTGATTTTAATGCCCGGGCATGCAGGAAATATGGACGTATTTTTCGTGTGAATTCCCTGAGAAATGCGAGAGTATTATTCATATCACGGATACTTCCTGCGGCAACAAGATTTGATAATCCGAAGCTGCCGATGATGTCGTTAGCGATGTTGATAGTTGTTATCGAAGTCTGCGCCCCCTGCTGTGTGGTGTTAATCTGTGTGACTGTAATGCCAGGGGATGTGCTGCTTGTAGTGTTTTTGCTGCCGCTCCCTCCTCCTCCGCATGAAGACAACATGGCTGTAATACACACGCAAAGAAATAACCGTGATAAATTTTTCATGTTATAAGATAACCTCCCTGAACATCATCTCAAATTATCTTCCTGATGTCAAGATGGATATCCATCTTCACCGGCTTCTTTACTGTTCTTTTAATGAATAGGAACAGTACAAAGAAAAAACCGCCCATGACCGGAACTGAAATCCATGGATAGATAATACCGTACACAACCGGTGTCAGGAAACATCGTATAACACTTTTTGCCAGAGGATGATGGCGTATGTATTCTGCTGCGGGAGGGGAATGCCGGTAATATAAGGCAACAAACGACCTTCCGGGGGAATTGTCAACTCTCCATTCCATGCCTGCGATACGCAATATGAAGTCTGAAAGGAGGTATGTGTCCCTGAAACTGCGCAATACCTGAACATGTGGGTCGAGAGACGACCCATATGCCGCGGCAGCGATAAAGCATGAGGAGGAAGAAGTTGACGCGCCTGCTTCATTCGAATAAGCAGAGAACCCGGCTGTGGAATTATAAGCCCTTACCCTGTAGTAGTATGTCTCGGAATCATTCAGCCCTGTGTCATGGTAAGTTGTTGCATTTTGAGGAGCGGATGCTGTTATTACAAAAGAGCCCCCCGCGCCGGTTTTCCTCTCGATGCTGAATCCTTCTTCAAGCGATGAGTTGTCAGTCCATGAAAGGTTAATTCCGGAGTCCGAGACTGCTGACGCCTTCAGATTGGAGGGCGCCGCAGGAGGAATTACAACAACGGCCTCATTGGAATATGATGATTCTCCTTCGGAATTAAATGCCCTGATACGGTAATAGTATGCGGTCCCTTCGGTTGTATTGACCGATGTGTCTGTGTAATCTGTTGTATCTGCCGGGAGTTGGGCATTTAACGGATTATATGTCCCGTTCTGGCCGGTCTTTTTTTCAATACTAAAGCCCTCTTCAAGGGATGAGTTGTCAATCCATGACAGGTTTATCTGTAATTCTGATATAAGGCTGGCCGATAGACCTGTCGGCCGTACAGGACGTCCCGGTGATGACAGGGCGTTGAACGCATTAATGCGTCCGCCGCTTATTGTCTTGCCGAGGAACTCAGGTTTTGCATCAACTGAGCCTATAATGGTTTCTTTTACATGTGATAAGGAAAAATCCGTCCGATAAGACATTATAAGGGCTGCCAGCCCGCTGACAAAAGGCGTTGCCATGGATGTCCCGCTCATATAATTGTAGCTTCCGAGCCATGTCGGGACTGTGCTGTAAATATCCTCGCCTGGAGCTGCCACATGAACTGAATTGATTCCATAATTTGACCACGAAGGAAATTCATCATATTGATTCGAGGCTGTTGTTGATATAATGTTATCCAGTTTGTGGCTTGAGGGATAAAAAGGGTAGCGGTCGTTATCGCATCCGAAATTGCCTGCTGCTGCCACAAACAGGACACCTTCATGCCCTGCCATCTGGATGGCGTTTTTTTCAGTAATTGACGGGGTGGCACCTGAACAGCTTTGCGGATATGTGTAGCTTGCATTGATGACTTTTGCCCCCATCTTTACCGCATAGTCTATCGCATCGATTACATCCGATATTGCCCCCTCACCGTTGTTGTCCAGGAATTTAAGAGGCATTATCCTTACATTCCAGCTTATCCCGCTTATCCCAAGCGTATTGTTTCCCACTGCTCCAATAACACCTGATACGTGAGTTCCGTGACCGTCAACGTCATCATCCATGGGATCGTTGTTTCCATACGCGAAATTCCATCCCCTGATGTCATCAACAAAGCCGTTCTGGTCATCATCGATGCCGTTATCCGGTATTTCGAAAGGATTAGTCCATATATGCGCGGAAATGTCCGGGTGAGAGTAATCCGCTCCTGTGTCAATTACCGCTACGACTACAGTCCCTGTTCCGGTATGTATATCCCATGCCTCAGGGGCGTTAATGTCCGCGCCGGGGGTTCCGGTGATGCCATTGACAACCTGTCCGGTGTTATGAAATCCCCATTGCAGATAGAATGAAGAATCGTTTGGGAATATTGCCTTTTTTACGATATAGTTCGGCTCGGCATATTCAACGCGCGGGTCCGATTTGTAAACCTTCACTGCGTCAATAACTGAATGTCCGGCAGGGAGGGCCACCTGTTCAACCCCTATTGAACGGAATCTCTTTTTTATCGACGCGCTGACTGAACGGTGAACTGACTTCGCGCCAAGTATGTCTGTTCCCTCTCTGAATTTAACAAGCAGTTCGCCGTCCTTATACGTCTGTGTCTCCTGAACAGTGTAATTTCTTTTGTCCTGAGTATTGCCGCAGGATATCAGGCACAGGAGAAGGAGTGACAGGCATATCAGAGTTTTTGTTTTCATGATATTTATCATATCACAGAGTAATTATTGAGTTTGACCTGTCCCAAAACAGTAAAAAAGGGTGGGGCTGAAAACCCCACCCTTTGAAAAGATTACGAAATAAGTTAATCCCTTATGGTGTTACCAGATTCACATCAGCCTGAGGCAGTTTGCCGGCGGTTGCCCTGAACGGATGTCCGCATGCATCGCCTGTCCAGGTATTGTTTGTTGTAACCGTTATAACATCGTCATACTGCATGTCCTGATCAAGATCCCATGGAACATCGATTGACATTGCTGAAGTGGTCTGGAGGTCAATAAAGCATCCGTTTGAATTCGGGGCCGCCTTTTTCATCCCCTGCTTTTCTGTCATGGCTTTAAGAATGGATTTGGAATCTATTCTGGATTTCTTTCCCTGTGATAGCAGCGCAGGGCAGGTAATAACACAATTGGGAGTTCCGTTACAGGTAACTCCATATTTGTCCTTGCAGGTCTTTGTGTTAGAATCGCTTTTGGTATGCATTTCCAGGATGGTGCCCTCGATTGTGTTTGCTCCTGTTACCCTTGTGTTCACATAATTGACGGCGCTTTGATCGGAGAAAGTCATCCCTTCCTCGTTGACTCCGGCAATCATGGCAAATCTGTTTGTCGGGTCATCCGTTGTAGGAACATACCCCGGTGTTGGTTGGAGGTCAATCATGCCGCCGTCAAGGGAATTGGCATTGGTTGTCGGTCCAAGGAACTGGTTGGAGTACGAAACTCCGTCGCTCAGGCATACTGTTGTGTTGGTCCCGCAGAAAGTCTGTGAAAATCCTGTGCCTTTCCAGAGGAATTCATACACCGAGATCATGAAAGGGTCATTAAGTGAAACGGCTGATTTTTTCAAGGGAATAAAATAATCCTCGGTCGGAATGATTGAGAAGCTGCTGATTGTGGCAGTGTCCGACGCAAGTGTTTTGTTCAGGGTGATGGTTGTGTCGCTCCCTGACTGATTCTTCAGCTTCCAGTTGCCCCTGAGAAGAGTTGTTACAAGGGTATTGTCGCCTGTAACAATTGTCCCGGCCAGGTTAAGGTAATCAAGCAGGTTGTTCTGGCTGTCCTGTGTTTCAATGCCGATTTCCACTTCACCGGGTATGATACCGCTGATTGAACCGGATGGAGTCCCTGGCGTCAGGTCAAGATTGTATTCATTGCCCTGGATATCAATAACCGTAACATAGATAAACGCCGTGTCCGAATCAATGTAGGCTGTGCCAACCTGTCCTTTCTGACCGTTCTGCGGAAATACAGCGGAAACAGAAAGGGTCCCGGTCTTTATCCGGGTATTTGTTTTTCCTGAATCAGGGCCTCCGCTGCTGCCGCAGCCGTATATCGCAAGCAGGGGCAGCAGGAGAAAAACCAGCAGATGGTGGATCTTTTTCATGAAAACCTCCTTACTTTCTCTATGGTTTCAGTTTTTATCATCAGGTTGTTACTTCCTGCCCTTTTTCTGAATGGTAATGTCAAGCCCTGCCGGAACTCCGCCTACGGTTACATCAAAGCTCAATGAAGATGTTTTGTTTCCGTCAGAAACCTCAAAGGTAACCGGTATGGTTGTGCCGTCCACAGCCGGAGTTGTCCATGTGCACACAGTATCTATGTAGGAATCGTTGGCATTGCCTGAGCATCCCTGATTCTGGATAAGATTTCCGTCCTGGTACCATTTCCATGTCAGCGAGCCGCTGTCCCAGTCATAAGCAACCCCGGACAAGGTTATCGGCGTGCTCTTTGGAGGGAAGTAATTGTCCGAAGAAGCATACACTATGACCGGGGGACGGCTGCCTCCGGTATCAGAGACGTTTACTGTCCCAAGGTTGTATGTGCCTGTCTTGCCATTTGAATCGGTTACCGAGAGTGTTAGCGGATAGATATTGGCAGTCGAGAACGTTATGACCTGTTCTTCATATCCGTCACAGGAATTCCATGTTCCTGATTTTAATGTGGTGCTGTTGTTTTTTATTGTCCATGCGAGCGGTTTGTCGCATTCATTGTCCCATCCATAGATGAACGCGGTGACAGAACTGCCTGTATTAATGAAGTCGGTGTTCAGAAAGCCATAGGCAAACGGCGCCAGGTTTTCAGTAATAATGTCGGTTAGAGTTACTAGAGTACCGTTGTCATTCTGTTCACTGTCAGGATAATCGGTTTTCAGGCTGTTTGGATTAAACCGTTTTACAGGCTGCCAGCTTAACCCGGTATATACATCCTGTACGGTATTACACTTTGCATCTATCTTGAAATAGCCGTTGCTGTTGGTATCTGTCGCTCTGTAATAGAATGGACTTGTGCTGTATATGTACAGGTATTCTCCGGCAACTGCTGCTCCTGCCTGGGTTTTAACATACCCTTCAACCTGGCAGGTTGCCTGTTTGGTAATCGTGTTGGTTTTCTTTGCGCAGCTGGATGTTTCGCCGAGTGTGACGGATTCGGTTTTTACTTCAGAATTAATGGGATCCCAGTATGAAAGCTGGGCGCTCCTGTCAGCATTGGAATTGCTTACCAGTATTGGCTCCAGTTTAACCTTTCCGGTGGAATCGGAAGAGCCATACGTATACCGGATATTATCCCCCGACACTTCAGTCCAAACACCTTCCACTGCCTTGCCGCCGACGAGAAAGGTTTTTTCAATGCAGGCCTTTTTCGGTGTCTCGAATATCAGCGGATAGTCGAGGTTCCACCAGTTTTTCAGAAAGTCCTCATTGCTTACGAGTATTCTGAGGTATTCACCATTGTTGTTTGTGCACTGCTGCTGATAGTCAAGTTCATTAACTATTCCATTATTTGTCTGTGCCGGTTCTGTTGCGTCGGTAATAACGTCATTTGCGTCAATAACTTCATCACCGTTTATATCGAGAGTTCCGATGCCGAGCATATCCCATGTGCCTTTGGAGGAGTTATAGGTATAGACAGGTACATTGAACGCGGCCTTTTCGGCTGTTGTCAGTTTGTTGCACAGGGCGTTATCCGAAACGCCGGTGCAGAAGTCCTTTAGAAGGGTCGCGCAGCTTGTCTTGTCTATCCATCTTGTGACTATGGTATTCGATGCAGCGGCTTTCGCAAGTTTCCCATCTTTTATTGCCTTGACTGTTGCTGCGCCGAGGTTTTCTCCTGAAGATGTCTGTATATTGATGAAGTCAAATCCCAGTGATACTATGCTGTTCCCGTTACTGTCGAGATACTGCCCCGGAAAGCTTGTTGCCTCTGTAACCGGATCAAATGAGTTTAAATCCGCCTTGAGAGAGGTAACTCCCGGGATTGAAGCGGTCGGAATCTCTATCTGCAGGTCCGGAGGATTAACTGCCTGTTTCCGTAAAGCGATTGAGTTGCCCGTTACTATTGATTTTTTGCCGGTTATTTTGTCTCTGAACAAAGCTATCTTAACAACCTTGTTTCCAGCTGAAGAAACCGTAACATTGTCCCCGCCAACCGGTATAATCGAAGTCGCGACTGTATTCAGGATGGCCGAAATATTTATATCAGAAGGCTGCTGGAAGTCTATCCTCTTGCTGTAATCCGTGAATCCGGGTTTTGCGACGTTGACAACAAGATATCCTCCGCTGTTGCTGAGGGTGATATCTGTGTTGAATGTCCCGGTTGAAAAAGTTGATGCTGTGGCACTGCCTGTCAGGACGTTGCTTTTGTTGTATGCGAGTATATTGATAATCGCATTGGAGAGCGGATTGTCAGCAGCGTTTTGTGCCTTTGATATGCTTGCCCCTCCGGTTCCTCCGCTTCCAACCAGTCCGGAAATCGTAACTGAAGAGGATGTTGTGCCTCCTCCGGTGGTTTTACTGCCACCGCCACCTCCACCACCACAGGCAGTCAGCATAACTGACAGTGAGAGCAATACAATGAATAAACTGGAAAACCTTTTCATAAAACCCTCCTTTCGGTATTGTTTTGCAACTCAAATTATTTCATAGCAGATAGCAGTTATAACTTCATTAACTATCACATAAGCCGCTTTAACTGTCAAGGTAAAATTCACCTTGGAAAACAAGGTGGAAAGACGTGAATTAATGGGCTGAAATCAAGCGGAAATATTGAGGAATTACAGCATGTCCGGGGCAACAAAAAGACAGCCGTCTTCTTCGCTGACAATCCCGCGCGCCATGAGAACTTTAATGCATTTTGTCACAGCCTCGCGTGAGGCTCCGATACGTGCTGCCAGTTCTCTGTGTGTCAGTTTTTTTATGCGCAGGTGCCCTTTTTCAGTTATACCTTCTGCTTCGGCAGTATCAAGGAAAACCTTCATGAGCCGTTCACTGACCTCGAGAAAGGCAAGGGACTCTATCATGTCATCAGCTTTCCGTAACCTTTCTACCAGTGTGCGAAGCATCTCGATGGCGATTTTTGAATCATTTCGGAGAAGATCAAGGAATACGTCTCTCCTGAGGATTGCAAGTTCTGAGTTGTCATCCGAAATTATGGTTGCGGATCTGCCTTTTCCGTCAAGGAGGCTGAGTTCTCCGAAAAAACTGCCTTTTTCAAACAGGGAAAGGACAATCTCATTTCCCTGTATGCCTTCAAGAACAGCCTTGAGACTTCCTGAAATGACGATATAAAGATCAGTGCTGGGGTCGGTCTTGTGAAAGATTACATCGCCTTTTTTATATGAGGCGCGTTTGCACCGCGTGGCAATGTCTTTCAGCTGAACCTCTTTGAGGTGTTTGAACACCGGTATGTTTTTCAGATACTCAATAAGCATTATCAGTATGAATAGAAGGAAGACAGAAAAAGAGTCCATGCAAGAGCGCTTGCATCCTGAATAACGGAACTGCCGCTGATTACCTGTGCCTCACCGGTTCCGTAGCTCATATTGCCTCCGAGGGTTACCGAGGTGTTTTTTGTAAACCGGCTTAAGCTGAGACTCCCGCCATACAGATCAATATGCTCCGGCTGATTTAAATGTCCGCTGTTTAATTCGTGGGTGTTTGCCATGTTTGTGAAAATACCCAGCCTTACGGCCCAGTTCCTGTCAAGATAGTATTCAGTGCCAATCGCGCCGTTCATCACGGCCTCCTTATTACCAAAGACAGGATCATCAACTTTTGTGGAATAAGCAATATCACCGGAAAGAAGGAGACTGTTTGACAGAAAATATGCTGCCCCGGCGTTTATCTGAAATGGATATTTGCGTTTGGCATTCGAATTCCTTGCGGTCCAGTCAACTGTGTTTGCTGCGTAATTAATCCCCTTGAAGGTTGTATGTTCCTTGGTATCTGAAGCCAATACAAGGCATTTTGAACCCGTAATGCCAAATGACAGCTTTTCCACCGGCGACCACATTAATCCAAGCAGCGGGCGAATACCCCATTCATTCGCTTCAAAGTATTCATTTGTCCATTCATACCTGCCGTCGCTCAGGGTGACAAGCTGGTTAAGAATTGTCTGAGCAGTTCTCCTGTGGACATAAAGGGTCAGCCCTGCCGAAAGGTTATCGGCGAAGCCTGTTGCCATGGAAGGGCCGAACTGATATGTGTTGTCATTGTTATTAAAGTTGATTACATATCTTTTAACAGTAGTTCCGGGGACTGTTGATGGAAGGTTGTAGAATATTTCATCCTGGTCTTCCTTTATAGAGTCAGGAACAGCATAGGAAAAACCTATCTTGAATCTCCCGGCAGGCTGGATGATACCGAAATAGTTGGGAATGAGGTCCGAGGACTTCCTTTGCCAACCCCGTCCGCCGATTACTCCTTCATAATTCTTTGTCAGATAGTAAAAGGTGTTTACACTGGCTGAGAGGTTTCTCATGGTTGAGTAAACAATGCCGGCAGGATTATAGTACATGCCGGTGGGATCATCAGAAACAGCGGTATACGCGCCTCCCATGCCTGACGCCCTGTCTCCGACAAGGATGTTGTTGTAATGGAAGTCGTCAGCAAGGGAAACACTGTAAATACCTAGGATAAAAACGACAGTGATAACCTTTATAACCAGAAACGCATTGACCAGCCTCCTGATGGTGAAAAGCTGTGATCGCCGCATATTGTCCGCCTCCTTATTACGATTTGATATCAAGATGACACTTCTGTCATTCCGGCTTGTCCGGAATCTTTCTTTGTTTTCAGAAGGATTCCCGACGCACTTCGTTTGCGGGAATGACACCTTAAACACATTATGGAATTACTCTTTTATTCCGGATTCCTTCATTGTCTGAAGAAACCTCGCTTTATTCTCTTTCAGTTTGACGGCTTCCGCCCCTTCCTGTCTGATGGTCTTTTGAATCCAGTCTGCTCTCATCTGATGGCCTGGGTGTGTCCGGTCAAGAACATCGGTCTTTTTTTCACCGGCGCTGCCTGCACGTTTGAGATACCGTGAAAGACCCGACGGGTCGTATCCGGCAAGAATACAGTATATCACGGCATCCATATCCGCCTGAACCTCGTCTTCCCTCTTGTATCCATCGCTGAAAAGGATGTTCATCGCCTTATCCACTGTCTGATAAAAGGCTATTTTGGCGGATTCAAATCCTGCTCCCCCGATTGCCCGTGACAGCGTGGAAGCAGTAGATGCCTCGGTTCCGTGGATGTTCAGTTCCTTAACGATGTGTCTTTCTGTTATATGTGCAATTTCATGCGCGAGTACGCCGGAGAGTTCAGCTTCGTCCTGCATTATCATGAGAGCCCCTTTTGTTATAAAAACAAACCCTCCCGGCGCAGCATAGGCATTGATATCTGCTGTGTCAAGAATTGCAAAGTGGAAGTCAACCTCCGGCCTGTTTGTGTTCAGCGCTACAGTGTTGCCGGCAAGTGCTACATATTTTTGCAGGACGGGGTTTTCGTAAAGCTTATATTTTCCGAGCATGCGTGCCGCGACTTCCCTGCCGAATATGAGTTCTTCATTAATATCTTCCCTGTTTATCTCCTCATCTGCCTTTATCCTGGACCTCCAGTCGTTTGCCTCTGCCCTGGCAATCCAGAAAATCGAAAAGCAAATGAGCAGGGGAATCCATAATCCCGCATAACCTGACAGGAATTTCATATGGTGTTGTGTCATCGGGAACCTTCCCCCATAAAACGCAGCACTTCCTGGGTGCTTACCGTGAAGGCTACCATTTGCTCAAGAGAACCGTAATCTGACTTCTCTTCACTGTTCAGTCTCCGCCGGTCATCATGTGTCAAACCGCGCGCAGCAGCGGCGCTTGCAAAGGTGGAGGCGCGGCGTCTTACCCCCTCCCGTATTTCAGTTTCATCTCCTCTGATTAATGCCTGTTTTTCAAGAGGTGGATGGGCAGATACAAGAAGGCTTGATATGTAACCTTCCTTTGCATTATACAGAACCTTGATCCAGTTGCCATTCCTTCCCCGGGTCTGGAGTCTGCTGCCTTTAGTGACTTCACCGAGAACCGATGATTGAAATGATGGGGCTGACATAATTCTGGCGCTGAGACTTTGAACGTAGCACAAATCTTCCGCAAAGAGTGGTGAGCAGAAAAAGATAATCATGAGACAGGGAACTGTCAGGAGAAAACCACTCTTAACCATACTGTGCCCCCCTTTATTGCTGTTCGCTTCCTGTTACCGGAGCATACAAAGCTACGGGTTTTTCTCTCCCCTTGACCTTGAAATTCCCGAGAGACCTGCAGGGAATTGAGCCCCTGAGCCTCTCATGGGTGGATTCCGATATTATTAGACTACTGTTGAATTCTTTTGTCAACCCTTCCAGCCGCGACGCGAGATTAACCGTATCACCCACTATTGTATAGTTGAGTTTCTTTTCAGAACCTATATTCCCGATGGTCACAATGCCTGTATGTATCCCTATCCCTATCTTCAGTTCAAAGTCATATCCCTTTTCTTTAAGAATGCCGGTCACGTTTCTGAGGCCATCAAGCATTTCCATGGCAGCCCGGACTGCCATTTCAGCATGGTTGGGAATGGCGACAGGAGCCCCCCAAAATGCCATGATCGCATCCCCGATATATTTATCGAGGGTTCCCTTGTCCTTCAGAATGATTTCAGCCATCTGCGAAAAATAGCAGTTCAGCATTTCGACTACGCGGTCGGGCGGTATGTGTTCTGAAAAAGAGGTGAACCCCCGTATATCGGAAAACAGAACGGTTACTTCAACCTTGGACCCGGTACCGGTCTTCATGTATTCAGTGCGGTGGTGCAGCATTTCTTCAAGAACTTCCTTTGAAACATACTGGGTAAAAAGCCTGGATACCTTTCGTTTCTCCCTTGCTTCGGTAATAGTAAGGTATGCGAGTGATATGAAACTCCCCGAGACAGTGGAGAAAATAAAAGGCACAACTTCGACAAGATAATTCATCCTGAAGGATGCAAGAGCGAACAGTCCATAGATGACAAGAAGTATCACGGGCAACCCGATCCGTATAAGATACCGTTTTGAATACAGCACACTATAAACCGTGAGAAATACACCGAGGAGGATTGACAGGATGGTAAATGCCCTGTTTGCCGGATGGAGGAAGTCATTCACAAGGAAGTTTCCAGCAAGGGATACGTGAAGAAATACTCCGGGAACCCTTGGCCCTGTGGAGGTTGGCTTTAAATCTTCAACTCCGATCGCGCTTGCGCCAACGAAGACGATTGCATCTCTGAATTCTTCAGGATTTACGAGAAGGGATTCAATGTCTCCGCGTCTTATTTTCTGCAGGGACGCGAAGATTCCGCCAATGGAGTACGCGCTAATCTTCCCGTACATGTTTATCAGGTATCTTCCTGCACTATCAACAGGCATTATGCGGTTTTTCATTGAGATGGAGTTCCCTTTTATCTCGATGGATGTGTTCTGCCCTATCAGGGGCGCTAATCCGAGAACAGGATAATAACTGCCTTTGTATTCCCTCAGTGGCCTTGTCCTTCTGAATATCCCGTCGCTGTCAGGAGTAAATTCCACAACACCGATGCCACTGGAAGCCATTGAAAGTCCGGGAAACGGAATCATATAGATGTTGCTTTCTTCGCCTGCGCCGGTTTTAATTGAGCCTTTGACTTTTCCAAGGGAAAACTTCCGAACGAATTCATCCTCAATGGGTTTATCAATCCCCGGGTTTTTTTCTCCCGTTACAGGTTCTTCCCTCAGCAGCATCATGCTGTGATAGACATTCCCGGCTTTTTCAGTCGCAGAGATGAGGGAGGAGTCATGAATCCCCCCCTGCCGTTCGGTGAAGAGAATATCAAAGAGCACCACCTTTGCCCCGCCCATGGAGAGGAAGTCTATTAAATCCGTCCAGATTTCACGAGGCCAGGGCCACCTGCCCAACATCTCCTCCATTGCCTTGATGGATGCCTCGTCAATAAGAATAACCTTGATGGTTTCCGGCGGTTTCTGCTCTGATCGCAGCAGCTTTACCTCGGCATCGAAAATGAAAAGCTCCAGTTTTTCAAAGATTCCGGAAAAACAGAGGGTAATTACAAGGCAGGCTATTGTTGCGGAGATGATAAATCCCATGGACTTTTTTGTCATGACGTATTATAAAATATTTGCTTTCATGGATTATGATATGATCTGAGGAGGTGGCATGAAAAGAAAAACATTATTGGTTATCCTGATACTGCTTTTTATCCCCTCGGCTGGTTCGTCCCAGATTACATATGATGCCGGCAAGCAGGTAATTTCTATACACGCAGAAGAGAGGCTTCTCAGTGATTTGCTCGCGGAAATAAGTTCGAGGACAGGGATTACCGTGTATATGAATCCTGTCCTTGACAGAAAGGTGTCACTTAAGATAAAAAGGCAGCCTGTTGATGTGGCCATCAAACAGGCGGTATCACCTCTGAATCACGCGTTTGTCTATCAGAAGAAAACCGTCCGTGATGTGTGGATATTTGAGAAATCACAGGCAGAGGCGACAACCAGAATAGCACCTGTCATTAAGGATGCAATTGTTGCCGGGAAACCAGACACGAAGGGTTCTTATCTGAACAGGCAGAGCAGACAGCAAAGGGAAAAGGCACTCGAGGATAAAAGACGGGAACGGAGGAGGCAGGCAGCCATATCTCAGGGAAGACTCGCAGAATTTGAGGCATATGAAGCCAAAAAGGAGAAAAGAAAGAAGGAGCTTGAAAGCAGGAGACAACAGAGGCGGGAGGAAATAAAAAGGATGAAGATAGAAAATGAACAGCCGCGCTAAGAAGGACTGTTCAGGCATTGTCATGCTCAGTGCCATTATATTTTTTGCAGTTTTATCTCTTGTTATTCAGTCCGGCTGCGGCAATGGCAATGGAATATCCGGTCAGGAACAACATCCTGCAGCGGCTTCAATTAATCTTTCCGGCGGTGAAGGAGTTGATGGAATCGGTGGAGATGGCGGAGAGATTGACGCATTAAAAGGATATTTTGGAATCATACTGTTACGCAGTGGTACTGTTGATACTCGGTTCAGCCTGCCTTCATATTCAAACTCCGTAAACCTTGGAACAAACCCCCTGATAATTGCCGGGAAAATGGTTATCAGCGTGATACCTTCCGGTGGTGATGACCCTTCCAAAGGTTCTCCTTACATGATTGCCGGGGATACAAAGCTTTATATTTCAGACGATGATGGAGAGTCGGGAGACGAATCTCCTGTTACAGGCATCCGGGTCAACGCGGGTGCAACACTTACTCTTGGCCTGAATATCAGCAGCAGCGGCAACACAGGACAGGATACGGCAAAACTTGATATTTCAGGGGATGTTCGGATTTCAGGTACCCTGACAACCAAAGACCTTACAACAGGTACAGTCAAAGGCGGTGTTATTGATCACAGACATGGAGCTCCTGCAATTGCGCGTGACAGAGGAGGTTTATCCATTAATGCGGGCTTGATTGTTGTTGGAAATACAGGAAAGATTGATACAGGGGGTGGTGATGCTCCATCAACCGGTGAAGGAAGAGGAGGGGATGGCGGAAGTGTTGAACTGACTGCCGCGCAGGACGGCATCTTTCTTGACGGAGGAAGTATTGATACATCAGGGGGAAACGGCAATGGAAGCGGCGACGGAGGTTCAGGCGGCCGCATTCTTCTGTTATCTGAAAGCAGCATAATCAACAGCGCCATCATGTCGTCAAGCGGTGGTAACGGTTCATCGGGAGGCGACCCTGGGTATATTGAAATGGATGCGGCAAGGGCAATCTACAATACAGCTTCATTGACAAGCAGCGGCGGCAATGGCAGCACCGGAATTGGCAGTTCCGCAGACAATACCGGAGGAATCTTCTGCTATTCCTCGGTATCGGGTATTTACAACTCAGGCGTTCTCATTACTCAGGGGGGCAATGGGTTTTCCGGTGGCGGCAACGGTGGGAGTATAGAACTGTACGGCGCTGATGATATGTATACCGGAGATGTTATTAACTCCGGCAGTTTTTCTACGAACGGAGGCAATGCTCTAAGTTCCGGTAATGGCGGACAGGCCGGGGAAATAACTGTTTCGACGTATGGCGGCAGCATAAGAACTTCTGCTTCTGTTGCAGCAAATGGAGGAACCGGAGCGGTTGGAGGAGGAAGAGGTGGGGATGCGGGAGTTTTGGCAATTTCTTCTTCTGCGGGAAGGGACTATTTTTATAGTGAAGAAATTGCGCCTGGTCCTGTCAGGATTGCCGGTGATATTTCGCTCAGTGGAGGAACCGGGGCAAATGGCGGTGACGGCGGGCAGATAACCGTGCAGAACCGTTACAGTTCGGATGATGCGAGACAGACAGGTACGATTGAGTTTGTTGGATATAAAGGAGAGAAGGGAATCAGCCTGAATGGCGGCAACGGCAAAAAAGGCGGCGGAATGGGCGGTGCTTTTTTTGCGTTTACGGAAAGCAGTATTATCAATGGCAATGTACAGCCTGCCGGGTCTGTCGTAAATGATATAGCGGTTCATTCGAAGGGCGGCAATTCGTTATCTTCGGGAGACGGAGGCTCAGGAGGAATAGTTGTAATTGAGGCGGAAGGGTCTGCGTCTTCTGAAAATACGGTGGTTATAAACTCCGGAGATATGGATGTTTCAGGGGGGAACGGGATTGCTAATGGCGGAGACAGCGGCGGAGTTTCCCTTTACGGGCATGCCCTGATAAAGAATACAGCTTTGATAATTGCTTCAGGAGGATGCGCGTCCGGAGCCGCAGGCGCAGGAGGCGCGGGAGCCGGAGATTCTTTGGAGTTTATCAGTTCATATGATGTTCTGAATCATGGGAAAATCATTGCCGTTGGCGGAAACGGAAGCGGTACAGGTGCGAGCGGCGGCAATGTCGGCGACATTATCATGTACGCGGGAAACCGTGTGACCAATTCAGGTTCTGTTTCAGCAAATGGCGGGAACGCCAAAGGCGCGGCAAAGAACGGCAATGGCGGTACTGTTGATCTCTTCAGCGAAAAGGCAGCAACCGATAACCATGG
>Ga0233425_10001331_pt1 | contig 56496 bp, 53 predicted proteins | sample Watercolumn_Towu_2_FD_181712 | JGI IMG/M metagenome (GOLD analysis project Ga0233425, IMG submission 181712) | Freshwater microbial communities from Lake Towuti, South Sulawesi, Indonesia - Watercolumn_Towuti2014_140_MG | ecosystem: Environmental > Aquatic > Freshwater > Lake | place... | reverse complement strand
TAAACTCTCGAGCGGAATATATATTTACAAACTTGTCGCGGGTAGTTACATTTCGACAAAGAAACTCGTTGTGTTAAAATAAGGTTAGTTCTTTATTGTTATGATAAGCGGTAAAGAGTTTTTCCTTACCGCTTTTTTGTTTCCGCGTTGAACTTCTTTCTATATTTGCCCACAATAATTTTTAGTTTTTCGTTCCAACATAAATTGCAAACGAACTAACAATGAAGTTTTCACGACACGCTAAGAATCGGATAAGAAAATTTAAACTTACGCAACAAGATATTGAAGATGCAGTAATGAGTCCTTTTAGAATATGAAAATCACCTACGACAAAGAAATAGATGCGTTGTATATAGAGTTACAAAGCACGTACGCACATCATAACATTGACATTACCAATCAGGTGAGTGTTGATGTAACCGAATCAGGAAACATCGTTGGGATTGAAATCTTGGATGCTCAGGAAGTATTGAAAGAGAATTTATACGATTTGGAATTTCATCAATTTCCTCTCAGAGACACTGCGTCATTACATACACTCTCTCCCGCTTGAATCCGGCAACTCGAAACTCGAAACTCGAAACTTCAAACTCTAACCACATCATCCGTATTGGTCACTCACCCGACCCCGACGATGCATTTATGTTTTACGGACTCGCAAGCGGAAAAGTGAAACTCGACGGCATTACGATTGAACATTTTCTCGAAGACATTCAATCGCTTAATCAACGCGCAATGAACGGCGAAATCGAAGTTACTGCAATTTCCGCTCACGCATTTCCATACGTTGCCGTTCAAAATAGTATATGCAAGAGAAATTCACTCTGCATTCTGGCTCTCATTATTTTTTCCTTCACTCAACTGTATTCACAAAAAAACATTTCCATTTCGGGAACTCTTTCTCCTCCCACGTATATTCGTAGCGTTTTTATTTCGGGAAATGAAACAACAGAAGAATTTGTTATTCGGCGTGAATTAACGTTCGCTTCAGGCGATACAATGAAAGCAGGACTGCTTCCATACAACTCCAATCGTATTTATTCACTCGGTTTGTTTAACAGCGTAGATATACTTTCCGAATCTGTTGCAAATGATTCCGTTGATATACACATTCTCGTCAACGAACGCTGGTATATTTTTCCCTTTCCTGTCATTGGAATGTACGAAGGCGATTTTAACAAGTTCTATTATGGTGCAACAATTTTTCATACGAATTTTCGCGGACGAAATGAGAAACTTTCATGCTCGTTGGTTTTCGGATACAATCCGTTCATTTCACTCTACTACTTCAATCCACTGATTTACAGCGAACCGCAACTCTTTCTTGAAACACAACTTGTTTCTCAAAACGTTCGTAATCTCAGTTCTCTCACCATACAAAACGGAAAAAATTACGATGAACATCACTACACTGCATACGTCAATTTGGGAAGAAGATTTGACGTGTTCAGACGCATGACTTTTGGAGCAGAATTCAATTCCGTACAGGTTCAGCAGTGGTTCCCCAACAGAACGATTTCCAACAAAGGAATTGATAACTATTTCACACTACGTATCAATTACAGTTATGATACACGCGACCTTGTTACATATGCGGGCGATGGCTCATACTTTCGTGCAACGTTTGCTAAACTTGGACTCGAAGAAAACGGCGTCAATTTCTTCCGACTCATATTTGATTACCGCCGCTACTTTCCAATAAAATTTGATTCCGAACACACTACCACGGTTGCGATGCGTATGTTTTCAACAATGTCGGAAGGAGAACAACTTCCTGTGTACGAACATCTGTATTTCGGATACAGCGAACGGCTACGTGGTCACTATGCAAATGTGATGGAAGGCGATAATCTTGCCGGAAGTTCAATCGAAATTCGATTTCCACTTTATTCACCAAAAATTTTTAAAGTCAATGTTATTCCCGTCAAACAATTTTCTGTGCTTCGGTTCGGAATGTACGCCGCATTATTCGGTAATATCGGAGCAATTCAATTTCAACCGATGAATTTCAACGAATATACGTTTGCAAAAGGATACGGCGCAGGATTGCATTTCATTCTTCCCTATGATATAGTGTTGCGCACAGAAATTGCATTCAATGAAGTTCGCAAATCAGAATTCATCATTGAATTAGGAACATCGTTTTAAGTTGCCATTTTATGAACACCTATCATTCCCAGTGAATAACTTCTTCTACACTTCTTCCGAAAATATTTTTTCATCAACGTTACAACTTCTTGACGATGAATTCCATCACTGCGTAAATGTCATGAGAACAAAACTCGGTGAAAATATTTTCGTGCTTGATGGAAGAGGAAACTGCTACGAAGTAACATTAACGAAGTATGGAAAAGATTTCGTTGAAGGAAACATCATTTCCAAGCAGAAAAATTTTCACGAATCGAAACGGGATTTAACACTTGCAGTCGGACTTTTAAAAAATCCATCGAAGTTCGATTTCGTTGTAGAGAAAACTACGGAACTTGGCGTGAAAAACATTATTCCCATGATATCCGAACACTCGATTGCAAAATCAATAAAAATTGAACGCATGCAAAAACTTGCATTAGCAGCAATGAAACAATGCGGGCGCGGCTTTCTTCCGATTATTTCTGAAGTAAAAACTTTTGAAGAAATAATTGCGACAAAAGAAAATTACGACAAAAAATTTGTTGCATACGAACACGAAAGCAAACATAAAAAATCGGAAACAGAAAATTGGCAGTCGGCGATTGTTGTGGTCGGAAACGAAGGAGGGTTTTCCGAAAAAGAAATTCTGCAGGCAAAAGAAAATTATTTTATGACGATTTCTTTGGGTGAGCGAAGATTGCGAACGGAAACCGCAGCGATAGTCGTGTGTTCAACATTTCTTCGTTAGTTGGACATTCCGAACGGAACGCGGAATCTTCTGAAGAAGATAAGAACGTATTCCTTGTAAAATGATTGTCGCTGAACATTGTGTTGTATCAAATCGAACATCGGCAAGTTCATCGTAATATTGTTTTCGTTTCAATAACTGAGATTTGATTTCATCGAGCAATGTTTGTTTCTTTGTTAATCGTATTCGGTTTTTATCGCTTGCAATCCTCGTTTCAATTGTTTCTACGTTTGCTTCCAATAACACAACCAAGGAATTTCGTTTCAACAATTCTCTGTTCGTTTTTCTTAAAACAATTCCTCCTCCGCAATCAACAATGATTCCGTTCTCGCTGCAAACTTCTCTCAAAATTTTACTCTCGACGTCGCGGAAATATTTCCAACCATTGTTTTGAACGAGTGAAGAAATTGTTCTCTTCTCTTTTTGCTCAATCAAGGTATCCGTAGAATAAACTTTTCGCTTCAATGCTGTACCAAGTAATGCTGCAATCGTCGTTTTCCCCGTTCCTCGAAAACCGATAAGAGCAATAGTTATTTCATTGTTCATTGTGCCTTTCTTATTCTTCATTGCAGAATTCATACCAAAAATTTGGAAATGATTTTTCAACGCAGTTCGCTTCCGTAATTTCTACGTTGGGAATTCGTAATCCTGCAACGGCAAAACTCATTGCGATGCGATGGTCATTCTCAGGATGTATTATTGCAGAATGCGTTTTATGAGAAATAATTTTCAATCCATCTTCACGTTCAATCACTGCCGCTCCGATGTTTTTCAACTCACGCGCAAGGACAGCAATTCGATCGCTTTCCTTATGCCGAAGATGAGCAACATTGGTTATATCTGTTTCTCCGTTTGCAAATGCCGCAACAACAGCAAGAGTCGGAACAATATCGGGACAATGATTGCAATCAACGGAAATTCCTCTTAACGCATTTCCAAAAACCGTTACCGAATTTTCTCTCCAAACAATTTTGCAATTCATGCGCTCAAGAATATCAAGAAAAAATAAATCCGCTTGCAAAGAATTTCGTGAAATATTTTCGAGTGTAACTTCGCCGTTGGTTATTGCTGCTGCCGCAAAAAAATATGATGCGCTTGATACATCCGGTTCGAGGATGATGGTTTGGGGATTGTAACTTTGCTGCGGTACTGTAAAGGAATGGGAAGTTCGTTGTACATTCACACGAAATTGTTTCATCACGTCAATCGTCATTGCAACATATTTTTCTGAAACAATTTCTTGTGTGCAGTGAATGGTGAAACCGTTTTTTGCCAGCGGAGCAACAAGAAGTAACGCGCTTAAAAATTGCGAACTTCTCGACGTATCGAGATAAATTTCCCTTCCGAAAATATTTCCTCCGCGAACTGTTACGGGTAAAGAATTATTATTTGCTTCAAACACAATACGTAATTGTTGATACACATCAAACATTTCCTTCATCGGTCGCTCACGCAAACGTTCATTTCCATCAATGGTAACGTTCCCATTGATGAACATTGAAAGCGCGGAAAGAATGCGAACCCCCGTTCCGTTATTTCCCATCGAAATTATTTTCGATGGCGAATGAAATTTCTCGCTCACTCCAATGATTTCAAAAAGTCCAAGTGAATTATCTTCCATAACAACTCCAAATTGTCGCAACGCACGCATCAGCAATTCACAATCTTCACCAACAGGTTTTGGCGAAAGAACAGATTTTCCTTTTGCAAGCGAAGCGCACATCAAAGCACGTTGCGCCAAACTTTTCGATGGAGGAAGAGAAATATTCTTTCTGCGAAAAGGTTGAATGAGTTTTGGAATTACGATGCTATTCAAGATTACAGATGACAAAGAACCAATGACGAATTCCTTTTTTTCAGCGATTGTAATAGTGCGCTTTTCATTATAGAAATCGGCGCTTTCTTCCTTGTGAACAATTCAAATTGCATCAACGCTTGATGCAAAAACATTTTCCATCCGTGAACAACTGTTGCATTATTTTTTTTTGCAATGTTCAGGAAAGGTGTTTCAACGGGATTATACACAACGTCGCAAACAATTTTCCTGCTCCAATGTTTATGTTCAAGAGAAAATTGTTTCGGAAAATTTCTTGAAACAGTATAGGGAATGGTATTGATCATCATATCAAATTCACTTGCAGAAAAATTGGTAAGGAAATTTACATTGCAGGAATATGTATGTGCAAAGCGTTTTGTTTTTGTTACTGTTCGGCAGAAAATTGTTATGTCCGTATTTTCATTTTTCAATGCAGCAATGATAGATTTTGCTGCGCCGCCGCTTCCTAAAATTGCAACTCGCTTTTTTTTAAGTTGGATATTGTTCGGCAATGAATTTCTAAACCCGATTCCATCAAAATTATCTCCATAGAGTTTTTCGTTGCGCATGATTATCGTGTTCACTGCGCCTAGAGTTTTCACTTCTGGAGAAAGTGCATCGAGATGTTTAATCACTTTTTCTTTATGAGGTGAAGTTACACTGAATCCATCAAACACGGAACGCAATTTGTCAAATTGCGTTACGTTTTCTATTTCGCAATTGACATACACGGCATTAGTCTTTGTTGCACGAAACGCCGCATTGTGCACATAAATTCCTTTGCTGTGCGCAACAGGATTTCCAAGTAAGCCGAAAATTTTTGTTTGCGTATTTATTTTTTTGAAGTTGTACACATTCAAAAGTTTATCGAGAGAAAGTTGTCCGCTTGCAGTTTGAGAGGAATCATCGGGCGAAGCAAAGGAAAGATACGCATGGTATTTCGGCGCAAGAATGCGGGTAATTTCGCCGTGTGTTCCCATTCCGATTGCTATGAGTTTTTGTTGTTCTTCTTTTGCTTTTTCGAGAAGAGAAAATATCGGAAGAGTTTGTTCTATCACTTTCGTTTCAACTGCAATTTTTATGACTTTGCAATTGTATGATTTCATTTTATCGTAAAGTGAAAATAATTGTGAAGAAGAGAGATATTTTTTGTGAGAAGAAAGAATGAAAGTTGTTTGAGGAGAAATTTTGTAAAGTTGCTGAATGAATTGTTTCCCGCAAGTAAATTCTACATCAAGAAATTGAGGTTTATGTTGAGCAATATCAAGAAGAAAATCTCTTCGCTCTCGTTCTGAATATTTCCATTTTCCAAATTCTTTTTGCGAACGAACGGTGAAAATACTTTTTGAAAAAAAAAATCTACGCTTCAACTCTGAAATAAAATGATTGAGCAAGAAAGATTCTTGCTCTACACTATCCAATCGAAACTCAATTACATCTGCACCATTTTCTATTGCTCTTTTCGCTTTTGCGATTGTATCGGAAATATTTTCTACGAAAAGAGAAACGCAAAGTTTCGTTTTCATTTCTCCATCACTCCATTGAGGCAACGAAGAATCATTTCATTTTCCACTCCAACGTTGTACTGACAATGACCAATTCTGTCAATAAGCGAATATTTTATTTTTCCTTCTTTCGTTTTTTTATCGAGTTGCATTTTTTGGAGAACCGCATCAGGAGAAATCGTTTTGGGCAATCGCGTCGGAAGTTTTGCTCGCATCAAAATATGTTCGATTCTTTCAACATCATTTTCTTTCAGCCAACCAAGTTTTTTTGCAATCAATGATTCAACGAACATTCCCATAGAAACGGCATAACCGTGTCGAAGTTTGTAATTCGAAAGCGTTTCAATTGCATGCCCAATCGTATGCCCAAAGTTGAGAATTTTTCTTGGTCCAAGTTCCCGCTCGTCTTTCTCAATAATTTTCGCTTTCAATTTGCAATTCCATTCGATTGTTTTCAACAAAACTTTTTCCTCTCTCTTCACAAGTTTATCTATTGCTGTTTCAAGAAAGAAAAAAAAATTTTCGTCCTGAATCAACGCCTGTTTCACGATTTCTGCAATGCCATTAACATATTCCGCATGCGAAAGCGACTTCAAAAAATTTGTATCAATGCAAATATGTTTCGGTTGATGATACGCGCCGATGAGATTTTTCCCAAGCGGATGGTCAACAGCAGTTTTTCCGCCGCTGCTGCTATCAACTTGCGCGAGTAATGTTGTTGGAACTTGCACAAACGGAATTCCGCGAAACAGTGTTGACGCAACAAATCCCGCGATATCGCCGACAACTCCTCCGCCAAGCGCAATAATACAACTATCCTTTCCTGCTCCGTGCAGAATAATTTTATTTTCAAGTTCCGATTTTGTTTCGCGTGTTTTATATCTTTCTCCCGCGGGAAATGAAACGAGAAATGCGTTCAATTTTTCCTTTGCACAAAGTGAAAGAAAATATTTTCCATACAGTTTTGCAACATGGGAATCTGAAACAACGATGTACCGAAAAGCAGGAACATTCTTCTTCAAGAATGAAGGGAGTTGTTCACTGATTCCTATTCCAATATCTATCGCATACGAATCGTCAACTGTTTTTTGAAGGTGAACTTTTATCATTGCATTGTTCTTCCGATTGCTGTTGCAACGGGACGAAGGTCGTTCATCAGTTGAGAAAATTTATCTGCACGCACGCTTTGGTCGCCATCGGAAACAGCGATTTCCGGTTTCGGATGAACTTCGATCATCAAACCATCAGCGCCACACGCAATAGCAGCGCGACTCATCGGCATGATCAATTCGCTTTTTCCCGTTGCGTGACTCGGATCAGCGATAATCGGCAAATGCGAAAGTTGTTTGATAACAGGAATAATATTTAAATCGAATGTATTGCGCGTATATTCAACAAACGTTCTGATTCCGCGCTCGCATAAAATTACTTGACCATTTCCGCCGGCAAGTAAATATTCCGCGGCCATGAAAAACTCTATCAGCGTTGCAGAAAAATTCCTTTTCAACAACACAGGTTTATTGATTTTCGAAAGCGTGCGAAGCAGTTTTGTGTTTTGCATATTCCGTGCGCCGACTTGCATAACATCTGCATATTCTGCAACAAGTTCTGCATCACTCGATTCCATCACTTCCGTTACAATCTTCAATCCGGTTTTTTGCTTTGCTTTGAGTAACAGTTTCAAACCATCTTTCCCCATTCCTTGAAAAGCGTACGGCGATGTTCTTGGTTTAAACGCTCCTCCGCGCAATATTTTTGCTCCGGATGTTTTTACCATTTCTGCGGTGGATAAAATCTGTTCTTCGTTTTCCACGGAACACGGTCCCGCCATCACGATGATTTCATTGCCTCCGACTAAAACTCCATCAACATTCACCAGCGAATTTTCTTTTCGAAATTCTCTGCTGACAAGTTTATAGGGCTTGAGAATCGGAATAACATTTTCCACTTTAGGAAGAAGAACCAGTTGTTCTTTCAAAATTTTTCTTTCATCACCGATGATGCCGATGATGGTGCGCTCGGTTCCTTTTGAAATATGTACTTCTAATCCCAGTTGTTTTACTTTTTCCACTACAACGTCAATATCGTTGGATGTGGAGTTGGGTTGCATGACAATAACCATGAGAGATAAGTTTTTTTACTGAAAAAAAAACCCTTTTCTGAGGGGCTTGGAAACGTTGTTTACGAACGAAAAATACTATCGAATCCGAGTCCCGTTGCGCGAGACTCGATAACAATGAAAGCGAAAAAGATATAACTGAAATGAAGTATGCATGGTGAAGATAACATTGATATGAATGGTAAAACTAAAACGATAGAATGCGCTCGCAATGATGAACTATTTCATACAAATCCTTCATTGAGGAAAAGAAACAAATATCCGAAGGATTTTTCTTTCTCATTTTCAGGCACGTTCCGCACGCAAAAATTTCTCCACCTTTCGCAGTACATTCTTTCATCTCCTGCGTTATGGGAAATTGCTTCGTGTCAAGTGCTTCACATTCTACTCCTTTCCCTAAAAGAAATATTTTTACCGCATCTCGTTGCTGCAAAGCATAATTGGCAAGCCGAAACGCATTCCACACGGTTTCCGCATCGTTTGAATAAATAATGATTCCAAGTTTCACGACAATTTTCCTTTCATATAAGTCAAAAAAATTTACATCAATATAATTCGAGGAATATCAATAAGCAACTGTTTTTCGCGAGCAAGGCGGTAGAGTAATTCCAATGCTTGCTTTCCTTTTTCTCCCATATTGATTGTCAATTCGCTCACGTACATTTTTACAAATGTTTCTCCGAGTTCGTCATTGATGCCGCGTCCCCATTGCATTGCGTATGGAATCGCTTCGCTTTGATGGGTGTAACCATAGTGAATACTTTCTTTTAATCCGCGAGAAAGTTTTCGCGCAAGTTCTTCGCCTAAATCTTTTCGCACAACGTCTAAACCAAGAGGAAGCGGAAGTCTCCCGAAATCTTTCGTGGTTCTCTCTTCCCAAAATTCTCCGAAGTCAAGAAGTTTGCGAAATCCTTCATCGTGATACGTGAGTTGTCCTTCGTGAATGAGAAGTCCCGCACAATATGTTCCATCCAAAACTTTTTGCATAATCGTATCGAATGGAACATCAATGTTGGAAATTCCTTCGCAAAAAATTTTGAAGAGTAATGTTGCAGTCGTAAGTTTGCCCGGTGTTGCCGCTGCGCGTGTTTCTTTTCCTGAACGAATGTTTTCTTTCAATTCATCGAGCGAAGAATATTCTTGGGAAACAAGCACGGGACCATAACCTTCTCCCATACTTGCGCCGGTTTCCATTATCCAATACTTGTCTGCAACGTACGGAAAAGCGTGTGCGGAAATCGCCGTAACTTCAATCTCACTGTTCATCGCTCGTTGATTGAGCGATTGAATGTCTTCGAGAAAATGTTCAATCGTAATACCATCGAGTTTTACTTTGCCGCTTGCGAGTCCGTAAAACATAAAAGCATCGTCGGGGTCGGGAGAGTGACCAACGCGGATAATGCGGTTTTGTGATTTGGGGTTTGAGATTTGAGATTCGAGATTCAAGTTTCGAGATACGTGAATTTGTATGCGATTATTTTCTTGCCAAATATACTAATTCGCCGTTAGTACGAATGAATATCGCTGAGTTCCCTCTTTGTTGTTCCATTCAAAATTCCTATCTTTTTCCCGATTCTTAAAAAAAAAAACAACAGACGTTATGCTTTCTTTATCACTCGTTATCCTGCTTTCGTATATCGTTGGGTCGTTCCCTACAAGTATCATCATCAGTAAACTCAAAGGCGGAATAGATATTCGCAACTACGGGAGCGGCAACGCAGGCGGTACCAATGTCATTCGCGTATTCGGATGGAAAGTAGGAGTTGGCGTCATTCTGTTCGATGCGGTGAAAGGATTGATTGCCGTATTGCTGGTCGCTCGGGTAATGTATGATGCGCTTCCGTTCAAAAATTATACGCCGTTCGATGATTTTACCGTTGTACAAATTCTTGCCGGAACATCTGCTATTGCGGGACACATCTGGAGTATCTTTGCAAGTTTCCGAGGCGGAAAAGGCGTCGCAACGACGTTGGGAATTTTTCTCGGTCTCGCTCCTATCGAACTTGGTGTAACGATGGCAATCTTTTTTTTAGTGCTGAGTATCTCCAAATACATTTCTCTTGGTTCTGTTGTCGCATCGGTTTCGTTTCCGCTGGTGATGGTCGTGCGTCATAACGTTTTTCATGCGCATCTTGCAGGATATCATACGCTCATCTATGTTTCCATCGGGCTTGCGATGTTGTTGATTTTTACTCATCGTTCGAACATCAAACGATTATGGAGCGGAACAGAAAAACGTCTCACGCGAATTTCGCTTCCTCACCGTACGAAATCGTAGCGTGATTTCGTTTCTCTGTTGCATCGAATGAATATTGGTGTTTTGGGCGCAGGAAGTTGGGGAACAACACTCGCCATTCTTCTCGCAAATAATTCCCATTCCGTTGCGTTATGGACGCATAAAGACGAATATTTGCAAATGATGCTGCGCAACCGCGAAAACACATCGTTTCTTCCCGGCATTCCGCTTCCTCCTTCCATTTATCTGACAGGGAACATCCTTGAAGCGACAACGAATAAAGAAATGCTCGTCCTGGCTGTGCCTGCGCAATATCTTCGTTCTGTGCTGGAAACGTTACATCGTAAAAATTTTTCCAACGCAATCCTCGTCAATGTTGCAAAAGGAATTGAAACGACAACACTGAAAACAATGAGCCAAATGATTTCGGAAGTTTTACCGCAGCATACGCGGGATTTGATTGTAACATTATCTGGTCCCAGCCATGCCGAAGAAGTGTGTCAGAATATTCCGACTGCTGTTGTTGCGGCATCGCCAAGCATCGAGACGAACGCAAACGTTCAACGTGCATTTTCAACCCCTTCTTTTCGCGTGTATTTTTCTACGGATTTGCTTGGTGTGGAACTCGGCGGTTCGCTGAAAAATATCATTGCCATTGGCGCGGGAATTGTTGACGGCGCGGGATTTGGCGATAATACTAAAGCAGCGTTGATGAGCGGCGGATTGATAGAACTAACTCAACTTGGCGTTGCGATGGGTGCGAAAGAAAAAACATTTTATGGACTTGCGGGAGTCGGCGATTTGTTTGTTACCTGCACAAGCAAACACAGCAGAAACCGTTACGTCGGCGAACAGTTAGGCAAAGGAAGGAAATACGAATTTATTTTGCGCGAAATGGAAATGGTAGCCGAAGGCGTTGCAACAACGAAATCCGCTGTGGCGCTTGCAAAAAAATTCAACGTCGAAACGCCGATTATCAACGAAGTGCATAAAATTATTTTTGAAGGCAAAGATGCGCACGATGCGGCGATGGATTTGATGAGCGGTATCGCTATGGAAGAGTGTTAGGAGCATCTCCAAAATCTCAAATGACAAATCCCAAATGACAAATAAATTCCAAATTCAAATTCCGAAATCCTAAACAAATACGGTTTTTGCTTTATTTTGGTTATTTGAATTTTATTCATTGGAATTTATTTGGGATTTGTTTTTTTGATGCTTGGGGTTTTTAGAGGTACCCTACCGTAATTTCCAAAAAAATATGTTCCCCCACTTCAAAACCTCGAGCGTTGAGTAAAAAACCTTAACGTTCTCACTTTTTACTCCGACGTTCTTACTTTTTACTCCGACGTTCTTACTTTTTACTCCGACGTTCTCACTTTTTACTCCGACGTTCTTACTTTTTACTCCGACGTTCTTACTTTTTACTCCGACGTTCTTACTTTTTACTCCGACGTTCTTACTTTGAAGTGGGTATCCCTACTTCTGAAGTGGGTACCCCTACTTCCGAAGTGGGTACCCCTACTTCTGATGTAGGTAAACATCGAAATTTTCAATAATGATGACATTTTGTCAAAATTATGACGGATTGTCAGGTGGAAGATTTCGTGGAAATCGCTGTTTCAAATCTTGATATATCGTATCTGTTCCCGGAACATTAAGTTTTGCGGCGTTTTTGACTGAACTGTAGATAGATAAAGCGGAAATATACGCTTCACTTCCTGCGGCGGTTCGTGTATCGGAAACCATTTCCACCAATTGCTGAAGTTTGTTTTCGATTGGACTAAGGTCTTTACTCAACTTCGCATCCCGATTCAATTCTGCAAGGTCGGTAAATGGCGGAACAATATTCGAGTTATTGCTCCCGTATTCAAACGTTTTATCAACAAAAGCAATGGATTTATCGCCCATCTTGGGAATTAATTTTCGTTCTTCTGGTGTGAGATTGATAAGAAACGGAAGCATCGCTTCTATTTCATTCAGTTTGCGTAAAATATCTTCTTGAACGGATGGGTCAAGAACGGCTGTAATATTTTGATATGGCATAGTATGCTCCTTGAAGTTTGAGTATGAAATGTAAGCGCTGCAAGACAATGTTTCGCAGTGCGTAATTAATTTGTGAAAAAAGTAAGAATATTTCATTATAATTCCAAACAAATTACCCACTATGAAAAAATATGTACAGTATCCGCACTGTTTGTTTTTCTTATGCGTTTGAACGAAAACGAAAGTTCACACAAAATTTTTTCATATCTTTTTCACACTTTTTTTTCCAACACAAAAAAACTATCCACTATCCACTATCCACTATCCAAATGAACATTCTTTTTGTAACCAGCGAAACAGAACCGTTTTCCAAAACCGGCGGACTTGCGGACGTTTCCGGCTCGCTACCGAAAGCATTGAAAGCGTTGGGACACGATGTTCGCATTGTAACTCCGCAATATCGCAACGTTGACGTCAAGAAAAATATGTTGCGCGTCGCAGAAGGAATCGGAGAAATTGTGCAAACCGTTGGCGATACAACGACCAGCGCAACCATTATGCTTTCATCCATCGGAAAAGAACGAAACGAAACGCCGGTGTATTTTGTTGCAAACGCCTATTACTTCGACCGCAACGGTATCTACAACGACGCAGACAACAACGCAGAATATCCCGATAACGACGAGCGATTCATTTTCTTTTCCAAAGTTGTTCCCGAACTCACGAAACGCATGAACTTTCGTCCCGATATTATTCACTGCAACGATTGGCAAACCGCGCTTATTTGTCCGTATCTGAAATTATTTTACGCGCACGATGCTTTCTTTGCACCAACGAAAACCGTGTTCACCATTCACAATCTCGCATACCAAGGCGTATTCGGAAAACAAAAAATGCACAACACCGGATTGCCCGAATGGACGTTCGTTCCCGAGTTTTTAGAATTTTACGGCAGCATCAATTTTATGAAAGCAGGAATCGTGTTTGCAAACGCCATTACAACGGTGAGCAAACGTTATGCAGAAGAAATTTGCGCGTCGGAAGAATTCGGCAATAAACTCGAAGGATTATTACGCAAGAAAAAAAATAATCTTTTCGGAATTTTAAACGGTATTGACACACAAGTTTGGAATCCCGCAGTAGATACATTCATTCCGTTTCGTTTCGATATGTATAATCTCGAAGCGAAATACAAAAACAAAGAAGCGCTGATAGGCAATTTCCGTTTGCCGTTTCGGTGGAACGTTCCGCTCATCGGAATCATCTCGCGTCTTGTTGACCAAAAAGGATTCGACCTTATCGCCGGAATGGCGCACGCATTATTACAACAGAATGTGCAACTGATTGTGCTTGGTTCCGGCGAACACAAATACGAGCGATTTTTTACGGAACTGGAAAAATCATTCCCCGATAAAGTCGGCGTGTATCTCGGCTTCAGCAACGAACTCGCGCATTTGATTGAAGCGGGAAGCGATATGTTTTTGATGCCATCGAAATACGAACCATGCGGATTGAATCAACTGTATAGTTTGAAATACGGAACCGTTCCGATTGTCCGCGCTGTTGGGGGACTTGACGATACGATTGAAAACGTTTCCGAAAACGGAGAAAGCGGAACGGGATTTAAATTCTGGAACTATTCCGCAACCGATTTCTACGAAACGACCATGCGCGCAATTTCCCTTTATCAATTCTCTCCCGATGTGTGGCGATATATTGTTCTGCGCGGAATGGCAAAAGATTATTCGTGGGAAAAATCGGCACGAGAGTACGAACAGTTGTATAAAATGATTTCGTAAAATCTACACGAATGACAAATGACTAATTACTATTGACTGTCATTTGTTCTTCGTCATTTGTCATTAGTGAACAAAAATGAAAAACATTGCCGCATTTTTAGATAGAGACGGAACCATCATCGAAGAACTCAACTTCATTGCAACGCCGGAACAAGTTTTTCTCATTCCGAAATCTGCTGAAGCGATTCGTGAACTCAATCAAATCGGAATAAACGTATTCGTCATTTCCAATCAATCGGGAATTGCAAGAGGATATTTTTCCGAAAACGATTTGCAAAAAGTGAACGAGCGTTTGCTGCAACTGTTGAAAAACGAAAACGCATTCATAGACAAAATTTATTATTGTCCGCATATTGACGAAAATAATTGCGATTGCAGAAAACCAAAACCGGGAATGTTGCAACAAGCGGAAAAAGAATTCGGCATTGACTTGAAACAATCGTTCGTCGTCGGCGATAGATTTGTTGATGTTGATGCAGGAAAAAATGTCGGCGCAAAAACAATATTAGTAAAAACAGGATACGGTGAAGAATCCGTCAAATGGGGAAATGCAAACAACCAACACGCTGATTATACAGCACAAAATTTACACGAAGGAATTCAGTGGCTCAAACAACAAAAAATATTTTAGATTTTAGATTTCAGATTTTAGATTTCTTTCAATTGAAAATTCACAATTTGCAATTCGCAATTCTCCTTGCTCTCTGCTCGCTGCTTTTGATTTCTTGCAGCGATACGCCCAATAATGTGGGAAACAATTTTTTTGATAACGTCATCATTGATTCAACACATCTGTTTGCCGACAGCGCAATCACCGTACGGAAAAGAATCGCCGGCGGATATAAGCGAATTCTCTTCGGTGAAAAAAACGGTTACCGCGCAGTTTCCATCGTCAAGTTTGACATTCCGAAAAATCTCGATTCCGCAACGATATTTTCCGCTGTCGTTCACCTCAAAATGAATTATCGAATGGACACATCGGGAATGTTCCTTGCTCCTGTAAAAACGTACAAAATGGATTCAGTGAATTTATCTGCATATCGCTGGTTCGATTTCGCTTCCTCAACGTATGATTCCCTTTTTTCCAATCCCATTGTTGTACAACAAATGGACTCCGTTTTTTCCTTTCCGCTCGATACGGCATTTGTTTCAACAAATTTTTATTCGAAAATAAAAAACGGAATTCTCGTTCAAACTTCGCTCCCAGTGTTTGGTTGCTACTCGTTCAACCACGAGAAGAATTTGCGACCGGAATTGAAACTTCAGTACAAATTTCCTTCCGATACTTCACAACGTTTCGATTCCGTTTCCATCAATACCGGCGTAGCATTATTCGTTGCCAATCGTGATTCGGTAACCAGCGATTCACTTTTCGTGCAAGCAGGCATAGCAGATAAAGTGTTCTTGCGATTCGGAAATTTCGTATCTTCTTTTCCCCGATATGCAACAATTTTTCAAGCGCGGCTCATTCTGAAAACGACGACATCACCTTTCGTTTTCGAACAAGAAAATTCAACACCGATGATTGTTCAGCAACTTCGCTCAAGTAGTACCGATTCAATGTTGGGAAGTGCGTACGAAAATATTCCGACAACGAATTATTCCACGCTTACGTTTGACGTAAAAAAAGAAGTGCAATCGTGGATAAACGGCAGTGCGCAATGGGGTTTGCTCATCAGCGCGCAAACGGAAAGCAATTCGTTCGACAGATTTTCTTTCTACGGAAACACTGCTGCCGATTCACTCCGTCCGCGTTTGGAAATTTTATTTAGAAAAAAATAATGAAACAGATTTTTGATTTTAGATTTTTGATTTTAGATTTTAAAATGAAATTGTGTAATTGGCAATTGGCAGTAATATTCTCCTTGCTCCTTGCTCCTTGCTCCACGCTCCTTGCTCAAGGTTCCATCTATTCACACTTCGGCATCGGCGAAATACGAACTTCAGTAAGCGCGAAAAATATTGCATCCGGAGAATTAAACGCAACGATGCGCGATAAATATTCTTTCCATATCCTCTTTCCTGCAACGTGGGGAGAAATTTCGAGAACAATTTTTACAACGGGATTTTTGTACGAAGGAGTGAATAGTTCAACAATTTCCGAACATGTTTTTTTAAGCAAAGGAACATTCAATGGAACGGCGATAGCATTTCCTGTTTATGCTCCGAAAAAAATTTCTGTTGGAATCGGCATCGTTCCTTTCGCCGAAATGAACTACCGTACACGATTTTCCTCTTTGCAACGCGGAATACCTTACACGAGCGAACGCGTTGGAAACGGCGGCTTATATCAATTCAATGTCGGAAGTTCATATCACTTATTTGAAGATTTTCACACAGGATTTTCTTTCAATTACACGTTTGGAACATTGACAAAGCAAGAAAATTTTCTTTCATCGGCATCGCTCGTTGCAAGCAACAAAACCATCGTGAAACACCATTACTCGGGAAGTGGCATCTCCTTCGGTTTGTTCTATACTGCTCCGCAACTTTTTCAAACAAATTCTGTTTCCTTCGGACTCAATGTTTCTTCGCCGATTGCGCTTTCTTCGTTCAATGATTCAACAACGGAATATTTCGACAGCGATGATATTTTCGATATTCCGACGTTGCGCCAAACGAATACAAGCAGCAATTATACGACAACAATCCCGTTGCGATGGAATGTAGGAATGTCGTCGCAACTCAATGAACAATGGTATTCAGGAATGGAGTTTCAGTTTCAACATTGGTCAAATTTTGCAATACATTCGGTTCGTCAAAAAAATTATGCAAACAGTTACCGCATCAGCGCCGGGTGCGAATATCTTCCATCGCGCGAGAACGCCGCGACATATATTGGGCGAATAGCGTATCGTCTCGGAATTCATTTCGCAAAAAATTTCTCCATCGTGAACAACACAAAAATTTATGAAAGCGGAATAAGCGGAGGTTTTGGTTTTCCTGTATCAGGCGAATCGCGTTTGAATGTTGCGCTGGAACTCATTCAGCGCGGAACTCGAGATTTTCAATTGATCAAAGAAAATATTTTTCGCTTCGTCATTTCTTTTGATGGAAATGAATTGATGTTTGTTCGCCCCGAAAAGGAATGATTTTTGTTTGAAATAATTTCCCTTTGAATCAAAATATTTCTCTTCTTCAAAATGTCATTAGTCATTAGTCATTGGTAATTCTCAAAATGTTTCAACACGCTACTAATTACAAATGACAAATTACCAATTACTTCTAAAAAAGTAGAAAGAACATTCAGCGATAACAATTTCAATAAACAATAATGAAAATAGCACTTGCAAGCGACCATGCCGGATTTGAATACAAAGAAAAAGTAAAACAATTGCTTTCTTCGCTCAACATTCCGTTTGAAGATTTTGGAACGAACTCGACAGATTCTATTGACTATCCCGATTACTCTCACAAAGCATCAGAAGCAATTTCAAACGGAAAATGTGAACGTGGAATTTTTATTTGCGGAACGGGAATCGGAATGTCCATCGTTGCGAATAAACATAAAGGAGTGCGCGCCGCTGTCTGTGAATCTGTGACATCAACAAAACTTTCTCGTGAGCACAACGATGCAAACATTCTCTGCTTCGGTTCGCGAATTACACAATGGAACATCGCTGAACAAATGGTCAAAATTTTTCTTGAAACGGAGTTTGAAGGTGGAAGACATTTGCGAAGAGTAGAGAAAATTCATTCGCTGACGGGAGTTTGAAATTCAACTAAATAGTCTTAATCTCTTGCTCAGTAATGAGAATATCAATTTGTTCGAGGAAGTGTTTGAGATGCTCTTTGTAATTTTTGAAAAACTTTTCTGCCAATCTATCGTCGGAAGTGATGATTTCGATTTTGAATATGTCGTCAATAAATTCTACACCGCCGTATTTCCATCGTCCTTGGAATGGAGCGAAAAGCGAACTTACTGTCAATGCGCCGAACATCGCAATGAGTTCTTCACGAATTTGTTTGAACTTTTCCGCTTCAATTTCTTTGCCGTCGTTATATTTCAACGGCAAATAAATTTCGTATCGTTTCACGCGGCAAGAGAAGTTTTTGGAAGATGAACATCTCTTGTTTGCAAAAATGTAATTGGGATGTTTGCGTTTTTCAGAATGGTGAGATGTTCTTGCTGAATGCCGTACACGTTTTCCGCAAAGCATTGAACAGCAACCCCGCTCTTTGCTAATAAAAGAAACGCTTCGGCATCGTATTGATTGGGAATGTGAATGTATGTCATATTTTCTTGGTAAAAAGATACAATGTTTAGTAGATTAAATCAAAATTTAAGTGAGAAAATATATTTAGCGATGAAAAAATTCAGAATTGGAAATTACCGAGTTGTGTTCGATATCGTTGGCGATGTTGTTCGCATACAAAGAATTGGAAACAGAAAAGATGTGTATAGAAATTGAAAGAAGGTAAGATAGTTATGTCTCAAAGAAAAAATGTTCACTATATAGAAGAAATGAATTTAGCTAAATTGATACAAAAAGATAAACGACATTTCATTCAAGAGCAATAACTATGAACTACTGGACTGAACTCAGCATTCAATTTGCTAATCAAAGAAATTATCTCGACCAACTTTTCAAAGTATATCCAACTATTCCCGAAGGCATCCGAGATATTGATGAAGAAAAATGGAAGAAAATTTCTGTTGCATTTGAAAAGAAAAATAACGAAGAATTACTTTCAAATCTTTTAGAGTTGGAATTATTTCCCATCAAAGATTCGTACGTTGCTTATTTGAAACGAGATAAAACAGCATTGTCAAGAAATCCTCAGACTGTTCAACGACTCTGCTCGCGACTTTATGAAATGGGATTGGATGAAATTTTTGAAAAGAGCAGTGAACCGAAAGAAACAAACCGTCAAATCGGTCCCTTATTTAGAAGATGGATTCAGAAAGAAACATTAGGGTACAAACTTATGAGTACAAAAAAATTTTCCGAAACTAAAAGTAATGCAATTCTTGATGCTAGTGATGCGGAACAAATGTATTTTGCAAAAGAGTATTTGCATTACAGAGGAACAAAAGGTTTAGATTTTGTTGGTCGAATCAATGGAAAATATGTAATCGGTGAAGCGAAATTTCTTACCGATTTTGGCGGGCATCAAAATGCGCAATTTGAAGATGCAAAGAATTTACTCAAGGATAAATCAGCAAAAGCGATTAAGATTGCTATCATTGATGGCGTTCTTTATATTCAAGGCAAAAATAAAATGTATAATTTTCTCGTCAAACATAAACAGCAATACAATATTATGAGCAGTTTAGTTTTGAAAGAATTTCTTTATCAACTCTAACTATGGAACTCACGTACGAAAGCAAGAAAAGTAAAAGCGAAATTTTGCGACACACTCCAAAAGCAGAGTTGAAAAGAATTGAAGAAAGTTCTCTTGCGGAAAATATTCTTATCAAAGGAAACAATCTCAATGTAATGCAAACGTTGTTGAGCGATTTTCATTTGAAAGGAAAAGTTGATTTGGTGTACATTGACCCGCCGTTTGCAACCAATACTGTATATCGAAGCGGAAAACATCGAACGGCAACAATCAGCAGCAGCGAAGAAGATGCAATCGCTTACACTGACCATTTGGTTGGCGAAGAGTATTTGGAATTTTTACGAGAAAGGATTTTTTTTATACGGGAATTGATGTCGGAAAACGCTTCGATTTATTTACACGTTGATTACAAGATTGGACACTACGTAAAAATAATTATGGATGAAGTTTTCGGCGAAGAAAATTTTCGTAATGACATTACGAGAATAAAATGCAATCCGAAAAATTTTGAGCGAAAAGGTTACAGCAACATCAAAGATTTGATTTTGTTTTATACGAAATCGGAAAAATTTATTTGGAACGAACCGCTCGTTGAACAAACGGAAGAACAAACACAAAAACTTTTCAATAAAGTTGATGCAAACGGAAGACGTTACACGACAAATCCATTGCATGCGCCGGGTGAAACAAAAAATGGAAAGACCGGTGGTTTATGGCGTGGGATGTTGCCTCCGCGCGGAAGACATTGGCGTTATGCTCCCGGAGTTTTGGATGAGTTGGATAAAAATGGTTTGATTGAATGGTCAGAAAATGGCGTGCCTCGAAAAATTATTTATGCTGAAGATTATACGCACAAACGAATGCAAGATATTTGGGAGTTTAAAGATTCGCAGCAGCTTTCTTATCCAACGGAAAAAAATATTCAACTGCTGACGACAATAATAAAAAATTCTTCTAATGACGATTCTCTTGTATTCGATTGTTTTTGCGGTTCGGGAACAACACTTGTCGCCGCTTCAATGTTGAATAGAAAATGGCTCGGCATTGATAACTCCGAAGTTGCAATCGAAACAACTTCTAAACGATTGAACAAAGAAATGCCGTTGCTTTCTTCTTACACTTATTACGAACAAGTTCAAGAACAAAAAAGACAGCAACCAAAACAGCCATCGAAAAAATATTCTTCTGTTAAAAATAACTTCGTTCACGTTTAATAGAATTTTCTCTTTCTTCTTTTAGCATCCCATTATTACGGGATACCAAAAGAAAAATCAAAACATAAATCCCAAACCAATTTATGAACACTACATTATCAGTACATATAAAAGAAAAATTAGCAAAGAGATTAGATTCCGTTGCTGAAGAAACAGAGCGAACTCGTGATTACCACGTTCAAAAAGCGATTGAAAATTATTTGGAAGAACAAGAAGATTTGGAAATCGCACTTGTTCGTTCCAAAGATAAATCGGCGCAATACATTTCAAGTCAAGAATTGCGAAAACGATTAAGTGTTTAGAATCGAATACAACGATTCGATTGACAAGGATTTGAGCAAACTTCCGAAGAACGAAGTGAAACGAATTCTTGACAAAATTGATTCGGAACTTCCAGCACGAGCGCATCTTTTTCCCGAATTGAAAGGCAAATACAAAGGGATGAGAAAATTCAGAATCGGAAATTATCGAGTTGTGTTCGATATTGTTGGCGATATCGTTCGCATACAAAGAATTGGAAACAGAAAAGATGTGTATAGAAATTGAATAACAAAAATAGAACACGGATGACACTGATTGTTACAGATATTCACGGATTTTAAAATCGTCCTAATCCGTTGTATTGCAGTAAAAAATAAACAGAAATATTTATGAATGAAGAACTAAAAAGAGTTTGTGAAAGAATATCTAAGTTTGAAGATTTTCTCACTCAAAATCCCAAGGAAGAAAATGTTAAACAAAAAATCGTTATTCCTTTGCTTGAAGCATTAGGATATAAGGACAAAATGATTTTTGAACATGGTAGAGGAAAAGAAATAGATATTTTTCTTGATGGTTTACCAAGAGGGCGGCAAGTAATTATCGAAACAAAGAAATTTAACGAAGATTTAGATAAACATATTCCTCAAGTAGAAAGTTATTACAAAAATGAAGATGCATTACTTGCAATAATTACAAACGGAATCGAAATTAGAATTTATAGCAAGATACATGGATTTTATTTTACTGAATCTCTTTTGTATTCTATAAAAGTGTCGGATATTGATAAGCCAGAGAATATTCAAATTTTAGAGAAACTTCTTTCACGAGAGAGTTTAACTTCTAAAGAATCATTTAAACTCATTCAAGAAAGAACAGAAGAAATTCGTTCTGCTTATGACGAAGTACAAGAGATTAATCGCCAATTCAGCGAAGAAAAAGAAAAATGTAAACGAAAAATAAAAGATTTAGAAAATGAAATCGAGAAGTTGAATAATGAATATGCCCAACTTGGTAATAAACTAAATGAAGGGATAAATACTTACTTCCAGATACTCGGATTACCAAATGTATTTAGCAATAGATTTATTCCTTCAGATATAAACATTCCAATACCGATTGACAAAGCCATAAAGATTAAAGAGATAAGAAAAACGCCAAAATATTTAGAAGCAAAGATAAAATCTCTTAAAAGTCCAACCAGTCATACTTCTCGAATGAAGGAAATAATAGAACAACATAAAACCATTTTACGTAATGATTTGGTGCGACAAATGTCAAAAAAATTTCCAGAATACTCAACTACTGCTGGCAGTTGGGACGCATCTATTCACGCTTTAGTTCATATGGGGTGTATTAAAGATGAAGGAAGAGCAGACGAACGTAAACTTACATTCTTAAAAGATTAACGAACAAGTTAGACTTCTAGCTTCTTTTAGCATCCCGTTATTGCGGGATACCAAAAGAAGATGAATACGCACATCACAAATCTCATATCACAAATCAATTTTATGAACAATGTAAAACAATTTGACTTGGAAATTTTTCAATCACTCGAAAACGAACGCAATCGTCAAAACACAAAACTTGAGCTCATTGCTTCGGAAAATTTTGTCAGCAAAGCGGTTATGGAAGCGATGGGAAGCGTGATGACAAATAAATATGCCGAAGGATATCCCGGAAAACGGTATTACGGCGGATGTGAGTTTGTTGACGTTGCGGAAAATCTTGCGCGTGAGCGTGCAAAAAAATTATTCGGCGCGGAATATGCAAACGTGCAACCTCATAGCGGTTCGCAGGCAAATATGGCAGTGTATTTTACGTTCGTGAAACCCGGCGACAAATTGATGGGAATGAATCTTTCGCACGGCGGACATTTAACGCACGGTTCGCCGGTAAATTTTTCGGGACAGTTTTACAAGTTTGTTGCGTACGGCGTGAACAAAGAAACCGGTTTTATTGATATGAATGAAGTCGAAGACATTGCGACAAAAGAAAAACCGAAAATGATCACCGTTGGTGCATCGGCATACTCGCGTAACATTGATTACAAAGCGTTTCGCGCGGTTGCGGATAAAGTCGGTGCGTTTTTATTTGCCGATATTGCTCATCCCGCGGGACTCATTGCAAAAAAATTATTGAACGACCCGATTCCGTTTTGTCACGTTGTAACTTCGACAACGCATAAAACGTTGCGAGGACCGCGCGGCGGTTTGATTTTACTTGGAAAAGATTTTGAAAATCCGTTCGGACTTGTTGCGCCAAAATCCGGACGAACAAAAATGATGAGCGAACTTTTGGATTCGATGGTGATTCCGGGAATTCAAGGCGGACCGTTGATGCACGTCATCGCAGCAAAAGCAGTTGGATTTTTAGAAAATTTACAACCGAGTTTTGAAATGTACGCAAAGCAAATTATTTCCAACGCAAATGCGCTTGCCAAAAAAATGCTCTCTCTTGGTTACAATATTATTTCCAACGGAACGGATAATCATTTGATGTTGATTGATTTACGCAATAAAAACTTGACGGGAAAAACCGCACAAGAAGCGTTGGACGAAAGCGGAATTACAGTAAATAAAAATGCAGTTCCGTACGATACCGAATCGCCGTTAGTTACAAGCGGAATACGCATCGGAACTCCCGCAATAACAACACGCGGAATGAAAGAAAACGAAATGCAAATTGTCGGCGAATTGATTGATGAAGTGTTGCGAAACGTTGGCAATAAAAAAGTGTACGAAGACGTTTCGAACAAAGTGAAAATGTTGTGTGAAAAATTTCCGTTGTATTCATAAAAAAATTCACCACGGATTTACGCGGACGCTTCACAGATTTTCACGAATTAAATCCGTAGTTAAAATTTAAATCGAAATAATTTCTGTGTTAAATATTTTGAAACAATATTTTTAAAATAATTATGAAAACAAAGTCCATCACAGTCCAAGAACCATTCGCCGATTATACAACAAATGATGAAGTTTTCAACGGTTTGAATAAAATTGAACGTGCAGTAAAACGAGGAATCAACAAGCGTTCGCATTTGTACAAAAATATAATAGTGAAACACAAAAAAGCGTGGGAAAAATTAGCAAACCTTTAGAACCACGCAGTGAAGAATGTGTTATTCAACTTCACAACGAACTTATTAAACTGTTTGGAGGAACATACGGTTTGCGAGATGTCAATCTTCTTCGCGCAGCGCTTACTCGACCATTTGGAGGTTTAGCGAACGGAACGAAATTTTTCCCCACCATCATTGAACAATCAGCCGCTCTTCTCGAAGCAATGATAGAGTATCACCCATTCGTTGATGGAAATAAAAGAACAGCGACAATTACAACTCTTTTTTATCTTGAAGACAATGGCTATTCTCTTCATTATTCAGATGAAGAAATAATTGAGTTCGCAGTGAATATCGCATCGGGGAAAATGAAGTTCGAACAAATTTACGAATGGATGAAAGAGAGAATATAGTAAACTAACAAAATGGGATTAAGTCAACTTTGCTTCTATCTGGTTATATAAATATATTTCTTCCAACAAATTGAATTTATGATGAATGAATCAACTTTTATCAATTCAAATCCGGAAATAATGGATGGCGTTCCCGTGTTTGCCGGTACACGGTTTCCCATTTACATTATTCTTGAAATGCTCGAAGAAGAGTTTTCGTTTTCTGAAATCAAAAAAGAATATCCGTTTCTTACGGATGAACACATACACTCTGCGATTCACTTTGCAACGGAACGCGTGTCCCTTCCTCTCGCCGCGTAATGAAAATTCTTCTCGATGAATGTATTCCGTTTCCATTGAAAGATTATTTTCGTTCCATGGGACATGAAGTAGAACACGTCAAACTCTCATCATTAGAAGGGTACAAAAACGGTGAACTCTTCGAGCAAGCAAAACTTCATTATAATATTTTCGTAACGAATGATAAACATTTCAAACATCCGCTTCTCTTTCCTCCAACTCAAACACTTGGAATCATTTATCTTCGGATTACACCAAACCACTCGCAATACTTTATTCAAGGATTGAATAATTTTCTTTCTTCTCAATCACTAGATTCTGTGATTGGAAAAAAAATTATTATTCGTAGAAATGATTTTGAGTTTGTGTCATAAGTAAAAATGTCCGATTCCGATTTCGAAATACCGCAAGAACAGAAAGAAGAAAAAGAACTTTCTTTCCTCGACCATCTTGAAGAGTTACGTTGGCGAGTTGTTAAAGCATTACTTGGTACACTCGTCGCTGTAATTCTTTGTACGTACTTTTCCGATTTTCTTATGGACGAAGTTGTTCTCGGACCAATTCAACGAACAAATCCGCCGCTCAAACTCATCAACACAATTCCGTATGGGCAAATCACATTATATATGATGGTTGTGCTCACGGCAAGCATTGTATTAAGTTCGCCGTGGATTTTATATCAACTCTGGAAATTTGTTGTTCCCGCGTTGTATTCAAAAGAACGAAAATATCTTTCTGGAGTTGTATTTTTTACAACGTTTTGTTTTCTTGGCGGAGTTGCGTTCGCATATTTTTTGATGTTGCCGTATATGTTGCAATTTTTCTCAACGTTCGGTTCGCCGCAGATTGAAAATTTAATTTCCATCAGCGATTATATGGGATTTGTTTTGCAAATGATTTTGCTTTCGGGATTAATTTTTGAATTGCCGATGGTTTCCTATTTTCTTTCCAAGTTTGGATTATTAACACCGGCATTTATGCGCCATTATCGTCGTCATTCGATTGTTGCAATATTGATACTTTCCGCAGTACTGACACCGACTACTGATGTTGTAACGATGGCAGTTTTCGCAATGCCGATGTTTATTTTATTTGAAATAAGTATCTGGATTTCCGCGGCTGTGCATCGAAAAAGAGAAAGTTGAACTAAACAACAAATTACCAATTGCCAATTACGAATTACAATTGAGAGTAATTGGTAATTGGTAATTCCTAATTAGAGAATAAATTATATTATGAATTTAAAAGACATTAGTCAACCAATAGAAAAAGAACTGAAAACGTTTGAAGATGTTTTCAGAAACGCAATGCGTTCGAAAGTGTTTTTGGTTGATACGATTACGCGCTACATTCTCAAACAAAAGGGAAAAAAAATGCGACCAATGCTGGTTCTTCTCTGCAGTAAACTCTGCGGAGGAATCAATGAACGAACATATCGCGGCGCAGCATTGGCTGAAATTTTACATACGGCAACACTCATTCACGACGATGTGATTGACGAAGCAAACACACGGCGAGGTCTTCCTTCTATCAATTTCGCGTGGAAAAATAAAGCGGCAGTAATGATGGGAGATTTTCTTCTTGCAAAAGGATTGTTGCTTTCGCTTGATAATGATGATTTTCAGTTCTTAAAAATTATGAGCGATTCGGTTCGAAGAATGAGCGAAGGAGAAATTTTGGAAATCGAAAAGAGTAGAAGTTTAAGTGTTGATGAAAAAACATATTTCAAAATTATTTCTGACAAAACTGCATCACTCATTTCCACGTGTACGGAAATTGGCGCAACTGCCGGTTCTGTCAATGGTGAATACAGAAGTGCAATGCGAGATTTTGGAGAACATCTCGGTCTTGCATTCCAAATCCGCGATGATTTACTTGATTTTATTGGTAAGAAAAGTATTACCGGAAAACCAACCGGTGGCGCAGATTTGAAAGACAAAAAAATTACATTACCGCTTATTCACGCACTTGAAAAAGCGCCACGAGTTGAAGCAAATGCAATTTTGAAAATCATTAAAAACGGCGCAGACAAAAACGGAGCGCAAATTGTTTCGACTTTTGTGTATGAATACGGCGGCATCGAGTACGCAACTCGCAAATCAATGGAGTACGCAGAAAAAGCGAAAGATGTCCTTCGGCTATTTTCCATTTCACCGAGTAAACAATCGCTCCTTGCATTTGTAGATTTTGTGGTAACACGAATGAATTAAACGCAGTATTTTTCAAATTCAACTTGTAACTTTTTTAAAAAATCATAAGTCTAAAAGAATACTAAAATGTTATTTTTTGTAAAAGTTATTGGAGATTAAATATGTCTAACGATGATATGCAAGCAACAAAGCGACTGTACCGTTCACGCCGCGAAAAAATGATTGCAGGAGTGTGCGGCGGCATTGCCGAATATTTGAACATTGATCCTTCTATTGTTCGATTAATTTGGGTTCTCCTTACACTGTTGGGCGGATCCGGAATTTTGCTTTATGTCGTTGCGTGGTTCATCATTCCTCTCAATCCCTATCACATCATTTCAGAAAACGCACCTCCCCCGCCTCAACAATCAAATAGTTCCTCTGTAATGGGCATAGTAATGATTTTTCTTGGCTCGGCATTTTTCTTAAAAAATCTCCTCGAATTTACCTGGTGGACATTCTGGCATTTTTGGGGAATATCCGCAATTGCTGCAATAATGATTATTATCGGCGTTCTGTTGGTTACGAAAAAAAAATAATCTCAAAACGCATTCCCATTATATTTCTTGAACGCTATCGTTTAAACTTGTACAAGAAAATATGAATCCACGTTTTTCAATATTCGGAATACTCCTAATAATTATTGGTTCATTTCTCCTGCTAAGACAATTTCACGTCATCGAACTTCGATGGAATATTTTTCTTTGGGGGATTCTTACGCTGTGGAGTGGTGAAATGTTTATTCGCGGATTCATCAAAAATGAAAACGGCAAAGTTTTTTTCGGAACTGCGCTTTTTCTTTTGGCGCTGTACAATCTTCTTCGCTCCCTTGATTTTATAGAAGTTCATTTCCACACGTTTATTTCCATACTGTTTATCATTCTTGGATTTTCTTTCCTTATGCTTGCGCTCACCGAACCGCGTTCTATGCTTCCTCTCATTCCCGGATTTTTTCTCGGCGGAATCGGAACATTGCTTCTGCTCGAAGATTACGGTTACATTGACAGTTGGAACGTATGGAACTTCGCGCGAACATATTGGCCTGTTGTTCTCATTGCGTTTGGAGTCGCAATGATTTTGAAACGAAGACAATAACACTCAATTTCCCCTCTATCCTCTTACATCCTTCTTCCGAACAATACTCGTCAAACAATTTTTTAAAAAAAATTTCGTCGCGATTTTATTTACAAAAAAAGTGAAAGGAAATAATTTGTGAAAAAAATTCCTTTTGCACCTCATTCATTTTTAGTAGATTTTCCACCCAAAATTTTATGAAAAGAAAAGCTCATTATCCCGCATTGGTTCTTCACGGAGGCGCGTGGGATATTCCTGATGATTTAGTTGAAGCGCATTTTGTAGGAATCAAAAAAGCGTTACAAATTGGCTGGAAAATTTTAAAGAACGGCGGTTCGTCCGTAGATGCAGTGGAAGAAACGATAAAAAGTTTGGAAGATAATCCAACGTTTGACGCAGGCAAAGGTTCATTTCTCAATGCGCTCGGAGAAATTGAACTCGACGCAAGTATAATGCACGGAGAAACACTTCGCGCCGGCGCTGTTGCCGCTGTAAAAAATATTCGTAATCCTATATCACTCGCGCGAATCATCATGGACAAAAGCGAACACATTTTGCTTGTGGGCATTGGCGCAATTCGATTTGCGAAAGAACATGGCATTACTCAGTGTACAATGGAAGATTTATTAGTCGGACGTGAATTGCAACGTTGGTTGGATTTACAAAAAGAGCCGCTTTCTTCGACTAAAGATGTGTTCCATTCACGAAAGAAAATACGTATGCCATCGGGAACTGTTGGAGTTGTTGCATTAGATTGCAGCAGAAATATTTGTGCTGGAACTTCGACAGGCGGTACACCGAATAAATATCCCGGTCGTGTTGGTGATTCACCGCTTATCGGATGCGGAACGTACGCTGATAATAATATTGGCGGTGTTTCCACAACGGGATGGGGCGAAGCAATGATAAAAGTGGTAATGGCGAAAACAATTATTGACATTATGGAACACAACAATGGCAACGGTACAATTGCAACGGAAAAAGGAATAGCGCTTTTGCAGAAAAAAGCCGGAGGATACGGAGGAGCAATTGCGTTAAATAAAAACGGTGAAGTCGGAATTGCATTTAACACCCCGCGAATGGCGCGCGGGTATATTACTATCGGAATGAAAACTCCCATTATAGAAGTTTAACATTGTCGCAACATCTCAAATTTCTTGCAGGTCATACTGAAGAATTATTGAATCAAATATTTTCTAATTCTTTTCCTGCAGACACCATCGTCAGTAGTTTTTTCAAACAACGAAAATATCTCGGTTCGCACGACCGCGCTGCAATTTCCGATTGTGTCTACGGAATCATTCGTAATCTGAATACCTTGGAATCGTTTCTTTCTCCTATCATCGAACGCGAAATTTATACCACGCACGAGCATCGTTTTCTTGCACATTACATTCTGTATCAAGCACTTTTCACGACGTCTTCACACGAAAAATTACTAGCAGAATTTACAGAAGTTTGGCATTCGTTTTCTCCGCAAAAATCGCTCGAAGAATTTCTCGGAACGCTCTCTCTAAACTTTTTTAACGAACATAGCAATGTTCCACTCACGGAAATGCTTGAAACGGAATATTCGTTTCCGCAATGGTTAGTAGAAAAATTTTTTTTACAATATGGAAACGAACAAATACGTCCGTTGTTAAGTTCGCTCAATACACAAGCGCCGACAACGATTCGGGTCAATACATTGAAATGTAGCCGCGACGAATGCAAGCACAAGTTACTGGAAGAAGGAATCCAAACAACGGAAACAGTGTATTCTCCGTTTGGATTAAAGTTCACTAAACGTTTAAATATTTTTGAAATCAGTTGGTTCAAAAAAGGTTGGTTTGAAATTCAGGATGAAGGAAGTCAATTGATTAGCGCATTAGTGAACGCTCAACCGCACGAACTCATCATAGATGGTTGTGCCGGAACAGGAGGAAAATCGCTTGCGATGGTGATGGCGATGAAAAATAAAGGAAGAGTGTTGGCGGTAGATACTTCTGATCTTAAATTAGCGCGATTAAGAAAACGTCGAATGCGCGCGGGAGCAAAAATACTCACGTTTAGTTCTGTTGAACAATTGAAGCAAAAACCTCAAATTCCAAGCGCTGATGCAGTGCTGGTTGATGTTCCTTGTTCCGGAACCGGAAGAATTCGCCGTGACCCGCTTTTGAAAACACTACTGAGTGAAGAAAAGATTCTTACCTATTATGAAGAACAGAAAAATCTTCTGAACTTTTATGCTTCGTTTGTAAAAAACGGCGGACGTTTGATTTACTCAACGTGTTCACTCTTGAAGGAAGAAAACGAAAATGTTGTGGAAAATTTTTTACGATGCAATAAAGATTTTCATATCGTTTCCGTTTCTACATTATCAGAAAAATTTCTCAAACCGTTAACGGAAGGGAAAAAATATTTTCGGTGTTTACCCCATCTTCACGGCACCGATGGTTTCTTTGGCGCCGTTCTGAAAAAAAGTGAAGGATAGTTATTCAGTACATTTTCCACAATTCTTTTTAATAAATTATTTTTCTTATGATAAAACTACAGCGCATCATTGTCCTCGTCTTTTTTTCACTTACGCTTGGTTCTTGCAGTATTAACGACGCAGAATTATTTCAACAAGCGCAACAATTGCTCAACGAAAAAAAATTCCATGACGCCGTCGAAATACTGAAAGAAATAATAGATAAAAAACCGAACGGCGAATACGCGGAAAAATCTCAGTACGCGTTGATTACGCTCTATCAAACGGAATTGCAAAATCCTACGTTCGCAATTCAGGAATCGAGACGATACGTTCAGTTATTTCCGGAATCGGAGAAAAACGCGAGCGTGTTTTTTATGATTGGATTTATTTTCAACAATGAATTGAAACAAACCGATAGTGCGAGAATTGCATACGAAGAATTTCTCTTGCGTTTTCCAAATTCCGAGATGGCAAAATCCGCCGAGTTTGAACTGAAAAATCTTGGAAAAGATGTGAACGATATTTTCCGTTCTCAACTTCTTGATACGGCAAAGAAAGAACCGTTTGTTGTGCAGCAGAAAACGGAGCAAAGAAAAGAATGACGCAATCCCGTTCCGATTATCGAAAATATTTTGACCCGAACGTTCTTTCGAAAATTTCGAATATGGAACTGCGTGCGCGCCTTGTTGTCGAAGGATTTATCACGGGATTACATCATTCGCCGTATCACGGTTTCAGTGTTGAGTTTGCGGAACATCGTCAGTATATGCCCGGCGATGAAATCAGAAACATTGATTGGAACGTATTTGGAAAAACAGATAGATATTACGTGAAACAATACGAAGAAGAAACGAATTTGAAATCGTATTTGCTCGTAGATGCAAGCAATTCGATGGCGTTTAAGAGTGAAGGAAGAATTTCCAAACTGGAATACGCTTCGTTTCTTGCAAGTTCGCTTGCGTATTTAATGGTGCGACAACAAGATGCAGTAGGATTGACAATTTATGACGAAACAATTCGCACAATACTTCCGCCGCATGCCACAACTGTTTTTCTTGTAGAAATCTTCAAAGCGTTATCTGCGTTGCAAGCGAGAAATAAAACCGGAACGGCGTTCTCGTTGCACACCATTGCCGAACAAATAAAACGCCGCGGATTAGTAATCATCTTCAGCGATTTATTTGATAAACAGAATGACGTTCTGTCTGCACTCAAGCATTTTCGCCACAAAAAAAATGAAGTGATTCTGTTTCATATTCTTGACCCGATGGAAAAAACATTTTCTTTCGGAAGCGATGCGATTTTCAAAGATATGGAAACAGCGGAAGAACGTATTTCACAACCTCACCACATTCGCAAAGCGTATCAGGAAGCAATGAGCAATTTTCTTGCTTTCTACAGAAAAGAATGTCGCGAAAATCTGATAGATTATGTTCTGCTTGATACCGCAACGCCGTTCGATACCGCGCTTCTCGAATATCTGCACAAACGGCACCGCCTTCTTTAAATAATTTTTCTCCGAACTTTGAACAAACGCATAAGAGTTGTCGTCGTTGACCCGATGTGTCAAGGTCCTTTTTACGATTACTATCTTTGTTCTGCGCTTCATCGAGCCGGTGCAACCGTAGAATTATGGACGCGCGAACCAAGATTTCTGAAAGATTATTTTTCCCGTACCGAATTTCGCGTGCGAAAACTTACAAGAATTTCTCAAACGATATTCGGCGAATCTTCTTTCGGAAAATTTTTTAAATATCTTGAATTGTTCACGGTGGATTTGTTTCAGTACTTCGTTACGTGCCTGCGAAGCGATGTTGTTCATGTTCAGTGGTTCTCTCCCGTTCCCGTATTGTATGTCGAAAAATATCTCTACTTGTTGTTAAAATTTTTCGGTGTTCGCATTGTTTTTACTGCACACAATATATTTCCACATTCCACTCTGCGCCATCACCATCAAGAACTGCAAAAAATTTACGAGACGTTTCATTCGATTATTGTCATGAATCAATACAGCAGAACTATCTTACGACAAGAATTTTTGTTCGAAACAACAACCGTAGAAATCATTCCCCATGGTCCCATTTTTCACGACTTTCCTCAACTGTCACAAGAACAATCGAAGAGAAAACTTGCTATTGGCGAGCGGACAAACGTTATACTTTTTCAAGGATTTCTCCGCGCGTACAAAGGAGTTGATTTTTTGTTGAAAACGTTTTCTGCTTTTCTCCAATTGTATCCCAACTCACTTCTTGTCCTTGCGGGAATGGGAAAACCGGATTATGTTCGAACAGTAAAAAAAAATATTTCTCTGTTATCAATTCCAGAAAAAAACATTATCGCGCCGTTTCAGTACATTCCGCCGAATCAAATTCCGTTGTATTATGCTGCTGCGGATGTTGTTGTTTTTCCGTACGAACACATCTATCAAAGCGGTGCGCTCATTACTGCGATGAGTTTTAAGAAAGCAGTGATTGCAACTGATGTTGGCGGCTTTTCTGAATTGATTGAAAATAATATCAATGGAAAATTAATTGAGTACGGCAACGTTGAACAATTTATTTCAGCATTGCAGGAAATAATTTTTTCAGGAGAAAAAAAAGAAATGTTGGGAAAGCGCGCATTCCAAAAAATTACAAACGAATGCTCGTGGGAGATGATCGCAGAGAAAACTATAAACGTATATCAGCGTTAATTCACTTGGTATTATTGAAATACATCGGATTATCATTGAAAAATAATTTCAATAATGACAATACTCCCAAGTGAAAAATCCTCAATGAAACAATCACAAACCATAAATCATCAACTTCCAACCGTTGAACGAAGTGAAAACATTCTCGTCAAAGGAGCGCGTGTTCATAACTTAAAAAACATTGATGTCGAAATTCCTCGCAATCAACTGACAGTGATTACGGGACTTTCCGGTTCAGGAAAATCGTCGCTTGCGTTTGATACAATTCACGCGGAAGGACAACGCCGCTATGTCGAAACACTTTCTGCGTACGCGCGCCAATTTCTCGGAACGTTTGAACGACCTGATGTTGACGATATTCAAGGTTTATCGCCATCAATTTCTATCGAACAAAAAGTTGTCAGTCATAATCCGCGCTCAACAGTTGGAACGGTAACAGGGATTTATGATTTTCTTCGCGTTTTGTTTGCTCGCTCGGGAACACAATTCTGCGTGAACTGCGATAAAGAAGTTTCCAAACAATCCGCAGATGAAATTATTGATAAGTTAATGCAGCATTCTTCGGGAACAAAAATTACCATTCTTGCTCCTGTTGTTCGCGGAAGAAAAGGACATTACCGCGAGTTGTTTGAAAGTTTAACGAAAGATGGTTTTGTGCGCGTGCGTGTTGACGGCGAAATTCGGGAAATCATCGAAGGAATGCAAGTTGACCGGTACAAAATTCACAACATCGAAGTTATTGTGGATAGAATTGTAATGAAATCCGATGTTCGCTCGCGTCTCGCTGATGCAGTTGAGCTTGCATTGCGTGTTGGTGAAGGCGTGTTAATTGCAGAAGTACACGGACTCGATATGCTATTTTCAGAATTACTTTCGTGTTCAACGTGCGGAAAAAGTTACGAAGAACCGGCACCGAATACTTTTTCATTCAACTCTCCGTACGGTGCGTGTGCTTCGTGCGATGGACTTGGTGAACACAAAGATTTCGATGAACGGCTGATAATTCCGAATGAAAAATTTTCCATTAACGAAAGCGGAATTACGCCATTCGGAAAGCCGCGTTCGACGTGGATTTTCAGTCAATTGAAAGCAGTGGTTACACATTTCGGTTTTAACTTCGATACGCCGCTGTACAAAATTTTGAATAAGTGCAAAGACGTGTTGTTTTTCGGTTCAAAAGAAAAGTTTGATGTTCCCTACACATTTTCATCGGGAAGACAAGTTACGTACGCTCATCGCTTTGAAGGAATTTTTACCATTCTCAAAAATCTCTACACAAATTCTCCCACCATCAGAATGCGTGAATGGGCTGAAGCGTTTATGCAAACAACTCTCTGCAACGAATGTAGCGGTGGACGATTGAAAAAAGAAAGTCTGGCGATAAAACTCGTAGATATAAAAAATGAAAAACGGTTTTCCATTCACGATGTTGTTCAATGTTCACTGAAAGATACAAGAGCGTTACTCCAAACATTGCAACTATCCAAACGAAAAAAAATGATTGCTGAATTATTGTTGAAAGAAATCAACGAGCGTTTGGATTTTCTTCTCAATCTCGGACTCAATTATCTTTCACTCGATAGAACAGCGCGAACACTTTCCGGCGGTGAATCGCAGCGTATTCGGCTTGCAACACAAATCGGAGCGCAACTGAGCGGAGTTCTGTATGTTCTCGATGAACCGAGCATTGGCTTGCATCAGCGCGATAATTTGAAACTGATTCACTCGTTGCAATCGTTGCGCGATTTAGGCAACACGATTATTGTCGTTGAACACGATAAGGAAATTATGGAGCGTGCCGATTACATTATTGATTTAGGTCCCGGTGCTGGTGAACACGGTGGAAAAGTTATTGCTCAAGGAAAACCAAAACAATTACAAATGACGAATGACCAATTACCAATAACCAATGACTTTCCTCTGACATCATCTCTTACATTAGATTACCTTGCAAACTCTCGATTGATTGAAGTTCCCAAAGCGCGGCGAAAAGGCAACGGAAAAAATATTGTGCTGAAAGAATGTTCAGGAAATAATTTGAAAAATATCAACGTAAAATTTCCCTTGGGAACATTTATTTGTGTAACGGGAGTAAGCGGTTCGGGAAAATCTTCACTTGTTACGGAAACGTTGTTCAGAATTCTTTCGAAAGAAATTTATCAATCGAAAGATATTCCGCTTCCGTATAAAAAAGTTTCCGGCATTGAGCACATTGATAAAGTTATTGAAATTGACCAATCGCCAATCGGAAGAACGCCGCGTTCTAATCCTGCAACATACACAGGATTGTTCACATTTATTCGGGATTTATTTACGCAACTTCCAGAGTCGAAAATTCGCGGATACAAACCCGGACGATTTAGTTTCAACGTAAAAGGAGGACGATGCGAAACGTGCGAAGGCGATGGCATAAAAAAAATTGAAATGAATTTTCTCCCCGATGTGTATGTTACCTGCGAAGTGTGCAACGGCAAACGCTATAACAGGGAAACGCTCGAAATTCTCTACAAAGGAAAATCCATTGACGATGTTTTGGAAATGACCGTGGAAGATGCGCTTGTTTTTTTTGATGAGCATTTGCCGATGAAACGCAAATTGCAAACGCTCAACGATGTCGGACTTGGTTATATTCGTTTGGGACAACAAGCAACAACACTTTCCGGCGGTGAGGCGCAGCGTGTAAAACTTTCTACCGAACTCTCAAAAGTGGGAACGGGAAAAACGCTCTACATACTTGATGAGCCGACAACCGGCTTGCATTTTGAAGATATCCGCGTGTTGCTTTCCGTATTGAACAAACTTGTTGACAAAGGAAATACCATCATCGTTATCGAACACAATCTCGACGTAGTAAAAACCGCTGATTATATTATTGATTTAGGTCCCGAAGGCGGAGATGGAGGAGGAAGAATTATTGCCAAAGGAACACCGGAAGAAATTGTGAACGTGAAAGAAAGTTATACAGGAAAGTTTTTGAAAGAAGAATTGAAATCTGCTTAAAATCTCACAACTATCCCACCAGAAAGCAGAACGCCGTCCACGTGAATTTCTGATGTGTAATTATCTTCGGAAAAATCGGAAGAAGAGAAAAATGTATTTGTTGCTTCGAATTGCGCATCGCGGAATTTTATGTCGGCACGAACACCAACATTTTCCCACAAATAATATTCAAAACTGCTTCCAATATGAATTCCTATTCCTGGAATTTGAGATATTGTTGTTGCTAATTCCGAATGAAAATTTCTTGTTCCGAAATATAAACCAACGCCGCCGCCCACATTCCAGTAAAATGTTTCGCTGCTGATAGGGATCGAAAAATAACTGCTCAATTCTATTGGAACGATGGTAAATTCATCTTGTATATCGTAAAGCGAAACAGAGTAATGAGTTTTCAAGGAAAGATATTCTGCGGAAAGTCCTACGATAAAATTTTCATCAACAAATTTTTTCCGTACATCAAAACCAAAACCAAAAATATTTTCTATTGTTCGGAACGATTCAGTATCAAACGAAAAAGATTGATAGAGTTTTGCTTCGTTGGTATAAGAAGAAAAAGCACAAACAGTAATTGTTTGTGCTTCGCTTCGTGAGAAATTCAATATTGCAGCAGTAAAAAATACTGCATAAATTGTTTTCATTGCTTAACGGAAAAATGCATCTCTGTTATCAACAATGGTCGCTTCTGTTTTTAGGTTTTGAAGCCATTCGTTCATAAACTTATTGCGTTTTGCATCATATAATTGCTTGCGTAATGTTTCTTTTTGCGAAGCATACATCGTCGAATCGAACGGCGTTCTTTGGATAACGCGAATAATGAAGAACCCTCGATTGGGACTTTCAACAATCGGTGAAATATCTCCGTTGTTCATTTGCGAAACTGCTCCAAGAAAATACAAATCGCGACCAATACCAGTAACAGAACCGTTGAGAGTGAACGCACCTGCTTTGAGTACGTTGATCGTAGTATCAAACATTCGTAATTTTCCTAACGTATCTCCCGCAGAAAGTTTCGTTCGCAATTGTTCAACGGATGTTCGTAAACGCTCCATCTTTTTTGCGCGCAATGTTCGCGCTTTTAAACTCGCTTCAATTTCCTTGAACGGTTTAGTGCCTTCGTCCCGGATATCCATAACTCTGAAAACGCCGTTGCCTTGTTGCGTTGAGATGATATCCGAAACAACCGTGGAATCGTTCTCGAATGCGAAGCGCACCAATCTCGAATGTTGTCCAATTCCTGGAACAAAGGTACTTTTCTTATTGAAAGAAGCGGTTTTCCGAACTTCCATGTTGATTATTTTTGCGGCGCTATCGAAACCAATTTCCAACGAACGCTTATGAAAATTCTGCACGTCTTTATACACTTGGTTCCGTGTTTTTGCGCTCGGTTCTACTTTCATAAGAATGTCAGAAATTTTTAAAGTTCTGTTGTCATTTCCTGTAACTTTGATAATATGAAAACCGAATTGCGTACGTACGGGACCAACAATTTCGTTGTTCTTTGCTTTAAACGCCGCATCTTCAAACGGTTTGACCATTCTTCCTTTTCCGAACCATCCTAAATCGCCGCCGCTGCTTGCAGAACCATCCGAAGAATATTGCGATGCAAGTTTTGCAAAATCTTCTCCCTTTTTTGCTCGCTGAAAAATTTCCTGCACAAGTTTCTTCGTTGCAACAGAATCATCACCGATTTTTAAAAGAATATGACTTGCGCGAATATATTCTGTCGTATCATTTTTTTCTTCTAAAATTTTGATAAGATGAAAGCCGTCAAAATCTTTTATGGGACCAACGATATCGCCAATGGCTGCGCTGAAAATTGCATCTTCACGGTCTTTGCTCAGTTCTCCGTGTTTAAAAAAAGCATCGGAAGCGGGAACATCGGAATAGTGTTTTTGCAGTTCAATAAAATCCTCTCCGCTATTCACTTTTCGTTTTATATCTTCAAAATCATTCAGTACCGAATTCGTATCTTCCTTTGTCGGTTCTTCTTTAAAAAGTACAAACGCTAACCGTCGAGATGATTCTTGCCGGTATTCATCAGTGTGTCCCTGAAAATACGTTTGAACATCCTCGTCGCTTACCGCAATACTGTCTTTTACCAGCACATTCGGGTCAAACACAACATATTCCGCATCAAGATGAATATTTTGTTCGGTAAATTTTTGAACGATTTCTCCTTCGGAAACAAAAACAGAAGACAACAACGCGCTTTGCACTTTTTCCTGCAGCCGCATTTGTCGTAGCGATTGTTCGACTTGCAAAATGATTGTTTTATTACGAGGGTTTTTCAGTTCGGTTACATATTTTTCTCGGTCTAAATTTCCTGCAGAATCAACAAATTGTTGTGTAAGAAATTGCGGAGGATTACTTCCATACACCCAATCTCGGATTTCATCGTCATTCACCGAAAGCCCTAAACGTTCTGCTTCTTGTTTCAGAAGTTCTTCGTTCACAATGCTGTTAAAGAGTTGTTCGCGGACGCTTTCCATTTGGTTTTCGTCAAGTTCTTTTCCTTCGTTTTGTTGCTTCTGTTGTTCGTATGCTTGATTCAATTTTGCAGCGAATTCTTCATACGTAATTTCTACATCATTGATACTCACCAAAGCACTGTACTTTCCGCTGCGACCTTTTCGTCCCGTAATATCCATTCCCCAATCAAGAACAATGTAAATTATAAAAATACCGGCAAAGACGGCAAAAGCGGTAGTCATTCTATTGCGGATTTTTGTCATTAAAGGCATACTTAAAACTTTCTTTTTAAAAAAATTGAGGAAGAAAATAGTGAAAAATCAATGATTTGCCAACGAAATGAGTAAGAGTTTTTTCCTTATGCAGAAAGCAATAATTTTTTTAGCGAATGAAAATCAGCGAGCGAAACAATGTTCTTTTTCTCTTGTGTCAAGATACGTTGCAATGAAAGAGGAAGTGAAATATTGTTCTCAATAACGCGTTTTATTATTTCGAGAAATTTTCCGTAATGCGCCGTAGCCGCAACAATACAGTTCTGACTTCTGGCTACTGACTTCTGTCTACTTTTTCTACTTGCACAAACTCCTACAGCAGTATGCGGGTCAAGAATATATTTTGTTCGTTGATACGTTTCGCAAATTTCATTCAGCGTTTCTTCATCGGAAATGGAAATCGCATCAATGTTGTTTTTCATTTTGCGAACATCATTTCCGTACAGAAATTGAATGCGCGATAAGTTGCTTGGATTTCCTACATCCATTGCGTTGGAATATGTTTGCACGGAAGCCCGTGGAGAAAATTTTCCCGTAGAAAAATATTGGGGAACAACATCGTTTGCATTTGTTGCGGCAATAAATTTTTGAATCGGCACTCCCATCTGTTTTGCATACAACGCCGCAGTCAAATTTCCAAAATTTCCACTTGGAACGACAACTTGAACGGTATTGTCATTCCGAGCGAAGCGAGGAATCTCCTTTAAATACTGCGCATACGCCCAAACATAGTACACAATTTGTGGAATCAATCGTCCGAGATTAATCGAATTAGCCGTTGTTAAATTTCGTTTCGCAACAAGTTCCGCATCCGCTAATGCTTGCTTCACCAGTTTCTGACAATCATCGAACGTTCCTTCCACTTCTACGGAGTAAATATTGTTTCCGAGTGATGTGATTTGTTGTTCTTGCAACGGAGAAATTCTTCCCGAGGGATATAAAACGTACACAGAAATATTCGGAACGTTGTAAAATCCGTTTGCGACAGCGCTTCCTGTATCACCCGAAGTTGCAACGATAATCGTAATTTCTTTTTCCTCGCGCTGCAAAAAGTAGGAAAGTGTTTCTGCCATAAATCTTGCGCCAACATCCTTGAACGCAAGCGTTGGTCCGTGAAATAATTCGAGCAGAAAAATATTTTTTTCCAAATGAACAAGCGGAATAGGAAAATTCAATGCACGGGAAATAATTCCCTGCAATTCGTCGCTCGGAATTTCATCAATAAATTTTGATACAAGTTCAAAACCAATTTCATTCAAAGAAAAATTTTCTACTTGAGAGAGAAACGTTGGAGAAAAACGAGGAAACGTTTCCGGAACATACAAACCTCCATCGTTAGCGATGCCGGAAAATAATGCGTCGCGAAACGTTACCGATGAAGATTTTCCGTTGACGCTAATAAATTTCACTTGGAAATATATTCACTTGGGATTATTGGAATGAAACGGCTTGTGAAGCGGAGTGTTGGAGTACTGTTATCAAAACTCCATAACTCCATCAAGGAGATTCCTCGACTTCGTGCAATGAATGGCGAAACTTATATCTCTTTCGCACCGGTCATATTTATTTTCGAGATGTACGCTTCAGATTTTACTTTCGCAACCTTGGAAAACGCTTTCATCATTTCACTTGCAATCTTTTTCGCTTTTGTCAATGAATCGGCGATGGCAAACAGCGATGGACCGGAACCGGAAATAGAGCATCCGCATGCGCCGCTTTCCATTGCTGATTGTTTTACTTCATCAAAAGCGGGAATGAGTTTTTTTCGTACCGGTTCAATCAACACATCTTCCACGCATTTGCCAACGAGTTTTGCATTACCTTCCATCAATCCGGAAATCAATCCGCCAAAATTTCCCCATTGAATTACTGCGGCTTTCAAATCAATAATACGCGGCAAAATATTGCGCGCTTCTTCCGTGCGAATGACAATTTGCGGATGAACAACAACCCAATGTAAAATATTTTTCGCAGGAATTTGCACCACATCGAGCGGATAATAACTGCGAATAAGACACACGCCGCCGAGTAACGATGGAGCCGCGTTATCCGCATGAGGAGAACCGCTTGCCATTCGTTCACCTTCGACAGCGAAACGCAGCAAATCTATTTTCTTCAACGGTTTTTTGAGAAAAGAATTTACGGCAACAACCGATGCGACACTACTCGATGCTGAACTTCCTAATCCTGAACCAATCGGCATCAATTTATTCAGTATCATTGTAACGCCGAAATCCTGTTTGAATTCATCCAACATCAATTGCGCAACATACGCAGCAACATTATCTGAAGAATTGTTCGGAATGTTTTTCACCACTGTTTTTACTGTAAATGAAAGACCTGGTTCTTTCGTTTTTTCTGCAACAACAATATCGCCGGGTTTATCAATGGCAAGACCAATAGCATCAAATCCAGAACCAAGATTGGAAATTGTTGCAGGCGCAAATATTTTTACTTTGTGTTTACTCATAAGAAAAAAGTATCATTTTGTGCAGTCGTTTTTTAAAGCGGTTTCAATAAGTGAAAAATCTTCTTCTTAAACAAAAGTTGAAAAAAGAAATCTCTGAAAAAATCAGAGTTTTACTATAAACCCAAGATTTTGCAATAAAAGTATTCAACCACAGATTCACAAATGAAAATCAATATGCAAATGCAAAATCTGTGAATCTGTGGCAAAAACAGAACACTGCGTTCTTTGTATTTTTATGAAAGTTGATTCAGTAGCGCATTCACAACGAGAATAAATACTTTTTCAGAAGTTTCATTGCGTTTATTCTTTAATACGGTAAGTAATGCGCCAATTTTAAGATATCTGAAAATACTCCCATTGCAGTTACATCAGCACCGGCACCAGGTCCTTGGACAACAAGCGGCGTTTTGGAATATCTTTTCGTGGAAAAGGTAATGACGTTATCACTTCCCTTTGTTGAAGCAAGAACGTGTTCGCGGGAAACTTCTTTTAATGTCGCAGCCGCTTTATTCCCTTCCACGCTTCCTACATATCTGAGGACACAATTTTTCTTCTGAGCAGTATCAAACCGTTGTTGAAAATCATCATCGAAGCGAGTAAATTTTTGCAACAATTGTTTAGAGAATTTTTCTTTGCGCAACGGCATCGGTACAAGATTTTCGTAACGAACATCGCTCAGTTCCATTGTTGTTCCTGTTTGACGAGCAAGAATGAGAAGTTTTCGCGCAACATCTTGTCCCGATAAATCATCACGCGGATCGGGTTCTGTATATCCTTGTTCGTATGCAGATTGTAACATCGCGCTGAACGGAATATTCCCGTCATAATTATTAAAGAGATAACTCAATGTTCCCGAAAACATTCCTTCGATTTTGTGTATCGTGTCGCCGCTGGTAATTAAATCTTGCAGTGTCGAAATAATCGGAAGCCCGGCGCCAACATTCGCTTCAAAAAGAAAATGTTTTTGTCTGCGTTTCAATAATTCGAGAAGTTGTTCGTAGCGTTTTCGGGGAAGTACATTTGCGCGTTTGTTCGGCGTAACAATGTGCATATTGGTATTAATAAAATCTGCGTATGCTTCAACAACTGCATCACTTGCAGTATTATCCACAAGTGCAACATTCACCAATTCCAGCGAAGAAATTTTTTGAATAAGTTGTTGGAGATTCACGTTATTTGCTGAAGCGTTCAGTTCTTTTTTCCATAGTGAAAGATTGATTCCTTCTTCTTGAAGAATAAATTTTTTACTATTGGAAATGCAAATGACACGAATATCGTACCCTTCGTTATACAATGATTTTTGCTGTTGATGTAATTGCTCAAGAAGTGCGTTGCCGATATTTCCAACACCGAGAACGACGAGCGAAAGTCGTTTTCGTTTTTCAAAAAATGCTTGATGAATAACGTTGAGCGCGCGCGTTTTATTTTTTTCATCAATCACAAATGAAATATTTCTTTCCGATGCCCCTTGCGCAATTGCCGAAATATTTACGTTGTTCATTCCGAGTGATTGAAATACTTTTCCCGAAACGCCTGGAGTTCCTTTCATTCCTTCACCAACAACGGCAACGATTGTTTGATGTTGTTTTTCATCGAGCACTGTGAGTTTGTTTTGCAATTCGAGATGAAATTCTTTTCCAATCGCTTTCCGAACTTTTGTTGCATCGCTTGTCGAAACAGCAAAACAAATCGTGTGTTCCGATGATGCTTGAGAAATTAAAATGACATTCACTGAATTTGTTGCAAGCGAACGAAACAAACGTTCTGCAGTTCCTGGAACGCCGACCATACTCAATCCGCGAAGCGTGAACAACGTGCAACTATCAACGGATGTAATTCCTTTCGCAACATCGTCGAGAGGTTTTGCTTCGCGGGAAATTATTGTTCCACTTGCGTTTGGATTGAACGTATTTTTGATAACGATGGGAATATTTTCTGCAACGGCGGGAGCGATGGTTGCAGAGTGTAAAACTTTTGCGCCGAAATACGAAAGTTCCATCGCTTCTTCGTACGACATTTGCGGAAGAACAAAAGCGGATTTTACTGCGCGCGGGTCAGCAGAAAGAACGCCATCAACATCAGTCCAAATTTCAATCGAACTTGCTTTGATTGCGCCGCCGATAATCGCCGCAGTGTAATCGCTTCCGTTTCTTCCGATAGTTGTTGTGCGTCCGTCTTCCGTTGATGCAATGAATCCCGTAACGATGGGAATGATGTTTTTTCCACTCACCAACTTGTCATTCCCGCGCAAGCGGGAATCTTTTTTGGAAATGGTCTCCCACTTTCGCGGGAGTGACAATAACTGTGAGAAATAATCTCGAATGTTTTTATTTGTTTGCTCGAACAAAATATTTGCGTGCGTGAATTGATCGTCTGTAACAACAATTTCTCTCGTATCAACAAAACATGAAGAAGTTTTTGTTTTGAGAAATTCAGAAATTATGAAAGCAGAAAGACGCTCGCCGAAACTCGCTGTCATATCGAGCGTACGCGGAGGACAATCGCGGAGTAAATTTATTCCGTGTAGAATATCTTTCAAATCGAAAAGCATTTTCTCGATAATTTTCCGTGAGGAATTTCTTTTTCCGACCAACGCATCAAACGCATCGAGATGTCGCTTTGAAATTGTTTGAAACAGTGATTGATATGCTTCATTTCCGTGCTCCGAAAGTGAAGCACAATCGAGAAGTTGGTTCGTAATTCCTTGAAATGCAGAAACGACGACGATAATTTTTTCTTTCTTGCTTGCGGAAAGAATAATGTTGGCAACTTCTCTAATAACTTTTGGTGATGCAACCGACGAACCGCCGAATTTGAGAACTTTCATATTTATTTGAATTTTAGTTTTGCAAATATAATAATTTGTCAGAAGTCAGTAGTTTTTTAAACACAAAGCGCACGAAGGTTTTCACAAAGTTCTCAGAGAAAAACAATTTGAAAACTTTGTTCACTCTGTGTTTAAAATTGAAAAATTAATAACTTGACAAATCATAATTCTAAAATCAAAAAACTAAAATTGTCTATATTCACCACGCTTTTATTCAATAAAGAAAATGGAAACAACAACTCCACGATTATATTTACTCGACGGAATGGCGATTGCGTACCGTGCGTATTATGCGTTTATCACCAATCCGCTCCGAACATCGAAAGGAGAAAACGTCAGTGCGCTGTTCGGTTTCGCAAATACGTTATTTAAAATTTTAGACAGCGACAAGCCGGAATATTTCGCCGTTGTGTTTGATACAAAAGAGCCGACGTTTCGCCATAAAATGTATGATGCGTACAAAGCGACGCGCCAAGAAATTCCCGAAGAACTTATTCCGCAGCTTGACCAGTTGCGGGAATTGGTTCGTGCGTTCAATATTCCCGTTCTCGAAATGCACGGTTACGAAGCCGACGACATTATGGGAACGCTTGCCCGCAAAGCCGAGAAAGAAAAAATTCTCACGTATCTTGTTACCGGAGATAAAGATTTTATGCAACTCATTTCGCCGTTCATAAAAATGTTGAAACCGGGAAATGCAAATTCAGAATGGGAAGTAATTGACAACGCGCAAGTGCTGGAAAAATTCGGCGTTCCTCCTTCGCAAGTGATTGATGTGCTTGGTTTGATTGGAGATAAAGTTGATAACGTTCCCGGCATTCCCGGTGTTGGCGAAAAAACTGCGATTCCTCTCGTGCAGCAATTCGGAAGCATTGAAAACATTCTTACGAACATTGAAAAAATTGAAAAGCAAGGTGTGAAGAAAAAATTTGAAGAGCATCGAAAACTCGCGTTGCTTTCGAAAGAACTTGTAACGATTGATGTGAATGTTCCGATTGGTGTTGATATTCACGAACTCAAGGCGAAAGAAAAAGATGTTGAACAACTTTCCAAGTTGTTTTTGAAATTTGAGTTTAAAAATTTTTTGAAAAAAGTTACGAGTAACGAGTTGCGAGTTACGAGTGAAAAAATTGATAACTCGAAACTCGAAACTGTAAACTCGCAACTTAACGACGATGATATTTCTTTCGATGTTGCAACGTTTGAAGCGACGACGGACATTTCAACTGATGAACATAAGTATCATCTTGTTAGCACAGAAAAAGATTTTTTGAAATTGTGCGACAAACTTTCCAAAGCGAAACAATTTGTCTTCGATACGGAAACGACTTCGGAGAATGCGTTGGAGGCGGAAATAGTTGGTGTTTCGTTTTGTTTGAAAAAACGAGAGGCGTATTATGTTGCGCTGGATTTTATTCCAACAGAAAAGGAAATTGTTAAAGAGGAGATTGGAGATTTATTTTCGAGCAAGAAGTCAGAAGTCAGAAGTCAGAAGTCAGAAATCCGAAATCCGAAATCCGAAATAACAACTTCGCTGCTTACAAAACACCTCAAGCCGATTTTTGCCGATGAATCCATTTTCAAGATTGCGCAGAACGTGAAATATGATGCGATGGTGCTGGAAAATTATGGTATCGAAACACGCGGAGAAATTTTTGATACGATGATTGCGCATTTTGTTTTGAAGAATAATGCGCGTCATGGGTTAGATGCGATGGCGCTGGAGTTTTTGAATTACAAAATGATTTCGTTTGATGATTTGCTTGGAACGGGGCGAGAGAAAAAGAAAATTTGGGAAATTCCGTTCGAAAAAATTAGCGAGTATTCGTGTGAAGATGCGGATATGACGATGCGTTTGTACAATGTGTTGAAAGAAAAGTTGGAGAAAGAAAATATTCAACAAAGGTTATCCTTCGACTTCGCTCAGGGTGACGATTCAAGAGTTTTCAAAAAAACTTCGTCACTCCGAGCGAAGTTGAGGAGTAAGGAGAACGAATCGAGAAATCTTTTTTCCGTCTGCAACGAACTTGATTTCCCTCTCGTCTTCGTTCTTTCCGAAATGGAACGCACGGGACAAAAACTCGATACAAAATTTCTCAAAGAATTTTCGAAAGAACTGGAAAAAGATTTGCAGAATCTCGAAACAGAGATTTACAAATTTGCAGATGGAAAATTTAATATCAATTCGACAAAGCAATTGCAAGATATTTTATTTGTAAAACTTGGATTAAAATCTTCGCGCAAAACAAAAACCGGATTTTCCACAGATGTTGCCGTGTTGGAAGAATTACGCAACGAACATCCGCTCATCGAAAAACTTCTGGAACATCGCACGTTGTATAAATTGAAATCCACATACGTTGACGCATTGCCGGATATTATCAATCCGAAAACGGCTCGGGTTCACACTTCATACAATCAAGTGGTTGCTGCAACGGGGCGATTATCTTCGAGCGAACCGAATTTACAAAACATTCCGATTCGGACGGAACTCGGTCGCTCGATTCGAAAAGCGTTTATTACCGACGAAGGATGGAAAATTATTTCTGCAGATTATTCGCAAATTGAACTGCGTATAATGGCTGAGATGAGCGGTGATGAAGGATTGCAAACTGCTTTTCGCAACGGAGAAGATATTCACGGAGCAACGGCGGAGAAATTATTTTCTGGAATGGTTATGGATAAAAGAGAAATGCGGCGACGAGCAAAAGAAATAAATTTCGGAATTATGTACGGAATGGGACCATTTGGTTTGTCGCAGAGTTTACAAATTCCACAAAGTGAATCGAAAGAAATTATCGCGAAATATTTTGAGCGATTTCCGAAAGTGAAACAATTCTTTGAAGACACGAAAGAATTTTGCCGACGCAATAGTTACGTGGAAACAATGCTCGGTCGTCGCCGTTATCTTCCCGATATCAATAGCAAAAACGGAACGCAACGCTCGAATGCGGAACGGCAAGCAATCAACGCGCCGATACAGGGAACTGCGGCGGATATGATAAAGTTGGCGATGATAAAAATTCACGAAAAAGTTTCGAGTTCCAAGTTTCGAGTTTCGAATTCAAATTTTAAAATGCTTTTGCAAGTTCACGATGAGTTAGTGTTTGAAGTAGCGGAGAGCGTAGAGCAAAGAGCAAAGAATTTGATAATTGATTGTATGAAAAACGCTTTGCTGCTCTCTGTTCCAATTGAAGTGGAAGTTGGCATTGGAGAAAATTGGTTGGATGCGCATTGAATACAGTGAAAATAATCGTATTGCTTTTTTGGATGTTCCATTAACTACTGATGAGAACTTCATCCTTGAAGATAACCAGGGAGATGCATTTTATTTGGCAGTAATTGATATAGTATTCGGAAACGCTAATGTTTGACTCGTCATTGAGATATCAGATAGTTTTTTTAAGAGTAGGTGAATCACGTTTACGCTTTTTCTGAAGTTATTCGGATATTGTGATAGAGACTTCTGAAAAATTAACACACTCGACATTTCGAGCGCGAAGCGAAGAGAAATATCTGACGACTACTGATTGACAAAGGAAAAAATATTTTGTAAGTTTTGCCCGCAAAACAAATGGCTGAGAAGTAAAATGCAAATAAGAGGAAATTTTTTATAGTGAGAGAAAGATAACGGATGAGAGACCTTACGTAAATTAGTATGACAAAACATCTATCAAAAATAATAGTTCAGGATACAGAGATCTCCTTTATGAGACACGAAGTTGGAGAGTATATTTCCTCAACGGACATTGCAAAGTATAGAAATTTCATTGAACCTTTTTCTGTTATCAACAATTGGATGCGGAGTAGAAGCACAATTGAATTTTTAGGGCTTTGGGAGAAACTCAACAATCCTGATTTTAAACCTATCGAATTCGATAGGTTTAAAAATGAAGCAGGCAACAATTATTTTGTTTTATCTCCACAAAGGTGGATTGAAAGCACCAATGCTGTACTTATCCATCAAAAACTAAAACAAAACGAACGGCTGATGCAGTTGAATAAAATTGCAATTACTCAAATGAAATCGCTGTTGAATAATCTTTCCCTAAAAAAACTGAAGTAACGTAAACTTAACCTGTTCAACTCTGCCAGCCTTTTCTTAGCATCGTTGAGAAAACTTACAAACTCACGAAGAAGAAATCGCTGTAGTGAAAAGTAAAGTCAGAGACGTAGCAACGAATCACCCAACTTCATCGTTCAGCGTGGTAGTTCTTTTTGAGTTACTGTTTTCTCTGCAAGAAAAAAGGCAACTTTGAACGAGTTGCCTTTTTGATTTTTAAAAATGTGTCTGTTAATTGTTACTTCATCAAAGCAAGTTTCTTTGTCGCGACAAATTCCCCTGCTTGCATACGGTAGAAATACATCCCGCTTGGGACTCCACTTGCATTCCACTCGGCATTATAAATACCTGCTTCAAGATGTTCTTTTAAAAATATAAAACTTACTATTTTCTTGATTCTGGGTTTAAATTAAATTTACAATTAAAGGATACTACTCTTCCCGTTGAATCTTGGAAAAAGTTGACAATCTCTAATATCATTATGGTTTAACAACCAGCATATAAAGCGTTCGACACCTAATCCAAATCCAGAAGTCTTCATAGGATGTTTCTCTCGCAATTTCGTGTACCATTTATATTGTTGTTCAGGAATACGATGCAATTTAAGTGCTTTACGTACCTGTTGTGCGGTCTCATGTCTTTCTCCTAATCCAATGCCTTCCCCTAAACCAAAAAGTAAATCAGCAGTTTTAGCCTTCTTTTCTGTTGAATTTGAAAATGCCTGATAGAAAGGGACAGACAAATGATCCATATTTGTTAACCAAACAAAACCACCAAATTCTTCTATAAGTTTTTGTTCACCTACCCGATTGATTAATCTAAAACTATGTTTTTTATTTATTGATACTCCTTTATTGCCAACAATCTTAATTGATTCTTCAAGACTAATCCTTGGAAAAGGCTTGTTTGTCAAACATAAAGTCTCTATATGAGAAACTTTACCTGCAAATTGTTGAATTTGTTTCTTATACTTATTCAATAATTCTAATGAAATATATTTTAAATATTTTTCTGCAAGATTAATTGCATCTTCGAAAGAACCTGGGATTTCTACTTCAGAGTGATAAAATTGAGAAAGATGTGTATTGTCTGCTCTCTCGCCTCGAAAACTTGGAAGAATACAAAAACATCTAAGTTTATGTAATCGACATCCATATTCAAGATAAAACTGCATTGAATCAGATAAATATGTTTCGATACCAAAAAGTTTAACTCGAACTGGCGTTGAATCACTACCCAAACCAGTAGGGCTTGATATGCTTGAGGTAGTAAAGGGAAAATGAAAAGTACAAATGCCCCTCTCTAAATAAAAGTGGTGTGTTTTTTGGCATATTTCGTTTTGAATATCTGCCAATGTTTTATACAAAGGGTTATTTAATACTTCTAAATAGTGGGTTCTGCGATTCCAACTCTTATTTGTAATCATACTTTAATCTGTTAATTGCTTTCTCTAGTTAACCCATATTGTTTCAACTCTCCTTGATTAAATTCAAGATAAACTCCACGTAAGAGCCCTTGTGAATATTCACTACCGGGATTAAAACATAATGTGTTCCCAATGTATTCATAAGCATGTTGTTCGTGAATATGACCATGTAACCCCACAATAGGTTGATATTGCTCTATCGCTTCACGTACGGCAACAGATCCAACTGGAACCAAATCACTACCTAAACCAGAAATGATTATCTTGAAATTTTCATCAAGTTTCGGGGCGAGATCTAATAATGTGTTATAAGGAGGACAATGAAAATTGAATATACATTTGCTAAAATCAGAAATTTTGTTCACCATAGTCTCAATTTTTTCTTTCATAACTTCTTCAGTTATGTCGCGTGGACAATTCCAAGGTGTTATGTTAGAGTATCCAGTGGAAATCATTGTTATATACTTATCTAGTTCAATTGCTTTTCCCTCTGGGCGAATAATTACTTTGCTTTGATCTAAAATTTCGTCAATATACCATGGATCGTCATTCCCACCGTTTACAAAAATTTTTCTCTCTGTTCCATTCAAGCGTTTATCGGCAAGTTCAACCCATTCTGTTAATCTTTCGATTCTAACTTTCCGTTTAATTTCATTTTGAATTTCTTGATTAGTTTTCAACAATTCAAAGAAATCTGGATCACAACGATACCCATACGCTCCTCTATCTGCTAAATAGTTTTCATAATTCTGAACCTCTCCTTCAGATTCCAATAATGAAGTATGTCCTTCAAATTCTACTTTCCATCCTCCCATTGATTGTTTAATAATAGGAACCAAATATTTTCCGCAAATATCTGCGCCAATAATCATAACATCAGGGTTTTTCTTACTCTTAATAGCGTTCAAGAACTTACGAAAACAAATATTAGACCCGTGGATGTCTGTAATAAACCAAAGTTTAGTAATTTGATCCATATTCAATTGCAAGTATAATTCCATCCCTTGGAGATTCTACCTTATTATACCAGGGCAATATTTCACCAAAGATAGAACGAAACTTCCAAGAAAAAGATTTAGTAGATTCGCTTAATCTGGAAAAAAGAAATTTAATTTGTCTAATAATTTTTTCTTTTTGGATTTGAGAAAGAATATCGGAGGCAAATGCTTCATGTTCTATCCGATTCAAGTTTGTCCGTACAGTTTTTTCTAATCCCCACTTTCTGCGGCAAAGATTTAATATCACATTTATATTTATTTTTTCCCCGTCACAGTCACCTAACTCATGATCGAGGAGCAATGCAAATAAATCAACTATGTCTTGCGATGCAAGGTCAATAATTTGAAGCTTAGATAACATAAGTTCTGCCAGTGGAATTGTGATTTTATCTATGCTTAACCTGTCTCTGATATCAATATCGTGGCAATACTTTAGAACATCATAGTTAATCTCACAAACTTCTTTTAATTCTTTCTCCTTTTGTACGTAATACCGAGATAAGAGAGACCCTGGAATCGTTCCAGAATCTGGATCAAGATAAAAATTCCATTTATGATGAAATATAGATTCAATCTTAGCCTTGTCGCGAACTTTAGCAGCCAAATCAATGTCTTTAAAAAATCTGGTTCTGTAAACTATTTCTCTCGCATTAGGGCAACGCTCCCAAAAGGCAATTCCTCCCAAGAGCCTCATTTCTATTCCCTCTGTTTCCGCAGTTTGCAGGATAGCAGCTGCTAACTCTATGAGTTCATTTTTCATACACAAGAGTGGAATTTGATGAATGAATTTTTTCTGTTTCTCATCATTCAGGCGGCAAATTTTCAAAAAGCAAGTGGGGATCTGGTCCACCTTTCTGGACATTGACTTTTCTTCGATACCACCAAAGTATAAGACCTGTTACATAAACAATGATTAACACGATATGTGGAACTGTTCCCGCTTGCACACCGCTAAATGCTGTATTTGTAAGTGAACTATATAAGATTATTGCAAACATGACTGCACTGACTGCACCAGCAATAGATAAAAGGGGTATGCCTAAAATAGAACGTCGAGCTAAAACGGGTCCCATAGAAAAAATGTCTTTACGGCGAAACGGAAATAACATTCCTGCAATACCAGAAATACAGAAGCAAAGACTAAATAATGTAACATAATTCACATAGGGAAAACCAATTAAAGAATCAAGCGCAAGACAAAGTACCGCCGGAATTACTACTGCAAACGTAGCGTGCCAAACTCTGTTCCCTGATGAAACTTGTCCAAACCAAGGTGGAAGTACTCTATCAAAAGCCCAAGCAAATACGTTTCTTATACATATTTGTGTCATCACTACAGGTAGCAAAAAAAACCATAGGAACGATCCAAAATTCATAACAAAACTTATTACAGGATTTTCTGTGAGTACGCCAGCAAAGAATATCATTGAACCTCCTGCTGGCAAAGGGCTATTAGGAAGATTTTTGACTATCGCAATTGCATTGTTAAAATCTCTTCCAACTACATTATAATAACTTCCCATACCAATCCATGAAAAGAAAAATCCAAGAATCAGAGCTCCGATGATACCTATTGATTGGGATTTTTGAGGTTCCTTCACTTCGCCACCTACATAAACTGAATATGTGAATCCAAAAAAAATCAAAAAACCGATTGGCAAGGCAAGAAAACTCGAAAGAATACTTGTTTGCTGTCCCGTTTGGTACCCTTCTTTTACCGCCAAAGCGATTATTCCATCATAGGCATTTCTCATTCCCGTGCCTTTTTGCATAAACTCATTGAACTTCATTACAAATTCCTCATGGCTGGAGTTCACAAAAGAGTTTATCATGAGAATGGTACTGACAAAAGCAATAAGAAAAAAAACATTCAAAAATTTTTTAAGAGGATTTAGACCAAGCACCGAAACAACCAAACATATAAGAAGCAGAATACAACCGAATAAAAAAATCATATTTGGCTGTGCTAATGTATGACCAACATTAACCCAATCTTGATTTCCAATTGTATAACCATATGTTGTAAATGCTGGACTTAATGCATCCCTCACTGCCCATCCAGAAAATACGCCAATGCCATAAATCTGAGACCAAGTAAAACCCCAGTTGGCAACAAACCCTAATGCGGGATTCAATGTTCTACTAATATAGACATAATCACCTCCACTGCGGGGAATAAAGGCAGCAAAAAGTCCATAATTCAATCCAGAAAATATGGAAAGTATTACCCCGAAAATCAATACCCAGTATATTTCTGCATCGGGGTAAAGCCCTCCTAAAATTGTAGGATTGGTAGCAAGTGATAATCCGGTTGCATAACCGAGAATATTAAATACTAATACATCCCACCAGTTGAACCCACGGACAAATCCTGAGGACTCTCGTAAAAAAATTGGATTTGAACTTTCGGAATTTTTCATAGATTTTTTTACTTTTTTATTTCACAAACTACACGAAACCCAACACCATAATCCCACCAGCCCGCATGTCCAGCTACCCAACGAGAATCACATTCAATATCACTTGCAATAGAATACCATGCGCCGCCTCTCAATAAAGGCTTATTTAATTGTGGATCATCGTCGTTCATCCACTCCCAAACATTTCCTCCCATATCCATTAATCCCTGTTTTGTATGTCCATCCGGATGTTTTCCTACTTTGCTTGGACCAGTTAGTTCTTCTGGTACAGTCTCAGGCCGATTATAATAACAAGTATATGTTGATGTCTCATAATTACCCCACGGGTACTTTCTATTATCATTGTCTTTAGCCGCCCATTCCCATTCATAATCCTCTGGAAGTCGGAATACAAAATCATATTGATAATTATGCTTCCTCAATTTCATTTTCTTGCCTAACTCTGTAAGCCAAAAACAATATATCATAGCTGCAAATTGGGAAATGCCAACAACTGGTTTTTCTTTCTCTTCGAAAGCTTTTTGACCCTTAAGTCTAGACTGCACTAAATTTATACCATATTTGTTTAAAGCTTCCACATAATCCTTAAAACCTTTGGAAGTTTTTTTTCTATGGTACTTCCTTTTATACTCTTCTGCATATTTTCGGTCATACTCTTCTGCATGTTTTGTCAAAGCATCTCCAAATTCTCCTCTCGGTAAAAAATCCTCGACGGTCTCACAACCAGTTTCTTTTTTAATGTAATCATCACTAAGCGAATTATCTTTGTCAATATAAATAACAAATCGTTCATATAATCTGTTTGTAACAGGAAACTTTGCAAAGCAAAGTTGACCGATTTTGCGATATGCTTTCCTTTTATTCTTCTCATGTTTAGAAACAGAATATTTTAATTGACCGCCGTTTATTAGAATATAACTTGCTTGACATTCTATTGGATTATCAAAGTTAGAAAGTAATTTCCTTCGTTTATCAAGGTCATTTTTAGCTGCTTCTATGTTTTCTAATGTTTTAGTATCAACTTGTTGATTGACTTTACTTTTTGGTTTATTTTGGTTTCCAAATTTGTTGTTAAATATATTAGAGATCTCAATCGTGATACCATGTTTTGCTGTTAGATCTCCGACATCATGAAAATAATTGGCATAATTTTTACTTACCTTTGATAACTCATCAGCGTAGGTCTTCGATGCAAGTATGTGCCCCTCATCACCAAAATCCATAACCCGTTGTGCTTTAATGATCCCATCGCCTGTTAAGTTTTTTCGTTGATTAATATCCCAATGCGGTATGACAGTCCCACTATGCATTCCCATCCTCAATAAAATGCTTGCGGCTTTTATTTTAGGAGTTATTTTAAGAGCTAGTTCTAGCGGAAATGCTGGATTTTGAAAATCAGCAATATACATTCCGTCACCCGTTGGAAATTTTACTAATTCTTCCCCTGATGTATTTTCTTTTACGATACTTTGAAGCGTATCTAATAATTTATATTGCTCATTTGCGGTTAATTTAGAGTATCCCACAATATCCATAAATAGAATATGGGCCGTCCTGAGTTCATACTTATTATTTTCTACATTTTTGTAAGTCATACTGATTAAAAAAATATTATGTTTATGATTTTTTCAATGCTATCAAAAGCTATTTCCTCCAAGACACTTTTTCTTGTCGGATTCTTCGTTACATTACGTTTCCGCTGTTTTTCCTAGCGGCTTGTTTGGCTTTGGTTTTCGTTACGCGCAATACTATTGAGCCCTATCTCAAAGAAACATTCGCAATCCATTCTTCATTCTTAATTCTCTACTGGCTTCTGTCTACTGACTACTCCCTACTGCGTCGGCGCAACCGGATTCTCATTCCCTCCATCACTCTTCTTCTTCATCTGTGGCGACAGCGAAGAACTATGACTTCCCCCCAAGTCCCGTATTACCCGCGCCGCATTATACTCATTAAAGAAATTCGGAGCGTCATTCTTCAAACTCTCGATTAGTTTGTCAACAAAGTTCGTAAGATACGCATCCACGTCCTTAAACTTTGCTTCCAATGCCTTCACCGTACTTGAACGCACCGTTCCCCCTTCCGAGATTCCTTGTTTTGCTGTACCAAACGTTGCAATCTGTGTTTCCAATGCCGTCAGTTTTACCGAAGTGAGACCGCATTTTTTCGCATCGTCCGCGTCTTTGTATGTAGTGCCCAACACCAGAGCCGCTTTTGCAGTTTCCGAAAGTGTAACGTCGCGCATCCGCACCAAATCGCTGTGCGACAAATCCACCTTTGTTTTCAGTTCGTCATTCTTACTCTTAAACGCAAACGCTCCGAGAGCAGAGAGAACGGTAAACGCCGCTTCCACCAAAGCATTGTGCGCCGCATCTTTCACATCCGATTTCCCTTTCGGCGCATTCTTCCGCTGACCCGTAGAGGAAATGTCGGATATTTTACCCTTCAACGTTTCTCGCACTTCGCCCAACGCAGGCGCAAGTGTATCTTTATCGCTGTTCCGCTCGAGGCAATTCAGCGTCGCTTCATACATCGAATATTTATTCGTTTCTATCATCGTGAATACGATTTCGCTCATACTATTATCCTTTCAAATTAATGGTTTAAGAAAATAAATTGTTTGTGATAAAAAAAAACTTTGTGCCTTCGTGTCTTTGTGGTAAAAAAAATGTTAACGTAATACTCATCATTTGTCCTTCCTGTCCCGATTGCTATCGGGAGGAATCAATTTCTCTTTCAAATTAATGGTTTGAAAAAACTCTTCGCGCCTTCGTGCCTTTGTGGTAAAACAAAAAACATCAATTTTTCACAATTTTCCTCAATTGAATAACCCACGCAACCGTTTGAACGACTCATTTTCTCAATTGAGATACAACTTTTGTGATTCGAATCAAACGCAAAACCGATTGAACCGCTCACGTTTTCAATTGAACTACCCTCGCAACCGATTGAATGATTCATTTTCTCAATTGAGATACAACTTTTGTGATTCGAATCAAACGCAAAACCGATTGAACCGCACGCGTTTTCATTTGAACAAATCACGAAACCATTCGAATCATTTGTAAACGAAAATGTAGAGGGAGAAAAATGGGAAAAGAAAAAACGGAAGAGGAACGAGAGAGCAAGAGAAGTCTGTTCGCTCAAACAATAACTTTCTAAAGGGCAGTTCTAAAAATTAAATTTTTTCATCGGTATGATGTTTTTGTCGTCAGAAACAATATTATCAGTGCTGACAACGAAAATTTGCAACCGAAAAATTATTTCTGATAAATTGTTGTATGAATT
>Ga0233425_10001330_pt1 | contig 56519 bp, 44 predicted proteins | sample Watercolumn_Towu_2_FD_181712 | JGI IMG/M metagenome (GOLD analysis project Ga0233425, IMG submission 181712) | Freshwater microbial communities from Lake Towuti, South Sulawesi, Indonesia - Watercolumn_Towuti2014_140_MG | ecosystem: Environmental > Aquatic > Freshwater > Lake | place... | reverse complement strand
ATGCCGAGGCCTATTGCCGTATCTCCAGCTACCTGCAGACCATGGCTTACCAGGGTTACAACCCGCTCATCGCCATCCAGATGGCCCTGTCAGGGCAGATTTATGAGACGGTGGGCGAGTAGTTACGACGAAGATTTGTTCGCCTTCATCCTGTTCATCGGGAACAGGGCATACGATTTCGTCCGGATCGGCTTTCCAGGTGTCGAGTTGGAACTGACATCTACAAACCACGGCGAATTCAAAAGCAAGCATCGGAGTGTGAAGTCTGCGAGGGGTGAATACTTTATGCCTACCCTGTAGATTGGACGTGAAACCGATGAAAACCCCGAACCTTCCAGACTCGATCGACTCGGACGCTTGCTGGGCTGCCGTGCTGGCCCGCGACCGGGCAGCGGATGGCCGGTATTACTATTCGGTGAAGACCACCGGCGTATACTGCCGGCCGTCCTGTCCGTCCCGCCGGCCCAACCGCAAGAACGTTCGGTTTCACAGCAGTCAGGCGGAGGCCGAGCAAGCGGGTTACCGCCCGTGCCGGCGCTGCAGGCCCGACGAGCCCGCGCTGGCGGAGCGGCAAGCCGCAGCGGTCACCGCCATCTGCCGGACTATCGAGACGGCAGACGAGGTGCCAGTTCTCACCGAGTTGGCCTCGCAGGCGGGCATGAGCCCTTACCACTTTCACCGACTCTTCAAGTCGGTCACCGGCTTGACGCCCAAGGCTTATGCGGCCGCCCACCGGGCCGGGCGCCTGCGCAGCGAACTGGCGCGGAGCGGCAGCGTGACCGAGGCCATCTACGATGCCGGTTACAACTCCAGCGGCCGTTTCTACGAAGAGTCGCAGCGTGTTCTGGGTATGACGCCTTCCCGCTACCGGGCCGGAGGTGCCGGCACCGAGATTCGCTTTGCACTGGGGGTCTGCTCGTTGGGCTCCATCCTGGTGGCCATGAGTCCTCACGGGGTCTGCGCCATCTCCTTAGGCGACGATCCGGAAACCTTGGTCCGCGACCTGCAGGACCGCTTTCCTAACGCTCAACTGGTGGGCGGGGATGAAACTTTCGAGCGGATCGTCGCACGGGTGGTGGGCTTTGTCGAAGCGCCTGCCCTGGGATTGGACCTGCCTTTGGACATCCGCGGCACCGCCTTCCAGCAGCGGGTCTGGCAAGCGCTGAGGGAAATCCCGTTGGGCTCCCAAGTGAGCTACAGCGAGATTGCCCAGCGCATCGGCACGCCCAAGGCGGTGCGCGCCGTGGCCGGCGCCTGTGCCGCCAATGTCTTGGCTGTGGCGATCCCCTGCCACCGCATGGTGAGGATCGACGGCGATCTGTCCGGCTACCGCTGGGGCATCGCGCGCAAGGCCGAACTGCTGCGGCGGGAGCGCGAGCCGTGAGCTTCGAGTGTTCCGTCATCCTGAACCTCCCGGCCGATTTCCGACCCTAAGACATTCTTGACTCGCCGCCGCGACCGCTTAGGGCTAGCCGAACGGGTCCAAGATGGCGTGCTGCGGAAAGGCATCGCCTGGGACGGTCATCCGGCCTGTCTGTGTATCTGGTTCCATGGAGACCGGGCGGAGATCGCTTTGAACGCCGACGGTGAGCCGGCCGGGCTAGCTGGCAGTACCTTGCTCGATATGGCAAGCCGCATGTTGGGTCTGACCCAGCCCATCGCCGTTCACCATCGGCCCGTGGCGGGGACGTGCGGACACTACCGCGTCAATCTCCGTCCCGGCGTCAGCCGCATCCGTTCCAGGTCCCGGTACACCCTCGGCGTTATTTTTCACGACAAGGTGGATCACTACCGTCTGCTGTTGGATGTCACCCGAAACCGGGTTTGGGAGCCGTGGCTGCTTTTCATGCTGCAAGCGGTAGAGGGAACCGCCCATGGACGACGGCAAAGATTGCGGCCATCCGCGCGCGGGTCGAACATACCACCGCTCGCGTGCGCGAACGCCTGCCCAAGGTTTACAGTCGCGAGTTGGTGGACGTGATCTTCGAGCAGCCCTATTGCCGGATCGGTAACCTGGTGGAAAAGCAGGTGGCTCAGCGGCAGGCCGCCTCACGCTATCTCAAGGCTCTGTCCCACATCGGGGTACTGCGGGAATTGGCGGTCGGCCGGGAGAAACTTTACCTGCACCCGAAAGTGCTGCGGCTGCTCACCCGAGACGGCAACCACTTCGCGCCTTACACCTGAGGGATATCGTGAGCCGTGTATCGACTGGGGCTCTAACCAGGACGCGAAAGCCGGTTACAGCCCCAGTTCCGTTAGGCCGGGGTGGTCCTCCGGCCGGCGCCCCCAAGGCCAGAAAAACTTGCGGTCTGGTTCTGCGATCGGCAGATCGTTGATGCTGGCGTAGCGCCGCATCATGTAGCCCTGCTCGTTGAATTCCCAGTTCTCGTTGCCGTAGCTGCGGAACCATTGGCCGGAATCGTCGTGCCATTCATAGGCGAAGCGCACGGCGATACGGTTGCCGGCGCAGGTCCAGAGCTCCTTGATCAGGCGGTAGTCCAGTTCCTTCGCCCACTTGCGCTGCAGGAAGCAGCGTACTTCCTCACGGCCTGTGGGAAACTCGGCTCGGTTGCGCCAGCGGGTGTCTTCCGTATAGACCAGTACCACCCGGTCCGGGTCTCGGCTGTTCCAGGCGTCTTCCGCCATTCGGACCTTTTGCGCGGCGGATTCGGCGGTGAAGGGAGGCAAGGGCGGTTTGGTTTCCATCGGGCGTTCCGGAGTCGTTTTCGGGCGACTCGGATTGTACCTGCGGAATTCCCGGACGGCAGCTGCTGCTTGCCGGCCCCGATCATTCGCCCTCACCCCGGCCCTCTCCCAAAGGGCGAGGGAGTTCAAGGTGTTCGCTTCGCGACTTTCATGGTAACGGTAACCGTGAGTTCGAAGTTCACGTCATGCCCGCTGGAACCGTCGCGCGCGTCGCCACCGACGGCGACGGTGAGGTAATTCTGGTTGCCGGGCTTGAGCGGAACCTGGCCGTTGACGGATGCCGTGCTGGCATCGTCCGCATCGTGGCCGGTGGCCCAGCCGCCGCTGGTGTCGGACTTGGCCATCGTGGTGTGGAAGGGCGACAGTTTCCAGGCCCAAAATTCCGGACTTTCCTGAAATTGATTCGGATACCAGAATCCATGGACGCCCACATCCTGGCGTCCCCGGAACACCGTGAGGGCGGGGATCAGATCGTCATCCGCGGCCGTGCCGTCCTGGTCGTCGTAACGTTTGGCGGTGACGGTCATCCACACCGACTTCAGGCCGGCTCTCTGCAAGCCATTGAGGTCCACCACAGTCCATTTCGAGCCGAAAGCCGAACCGTAACAGCTGTCGGAATCGCTCGGTGCAGCCGCGGAAGCGGAGGTAATGGCCAACGTCTGCGGAAAGCCGCCCATGCTTCCTTTTGCGAAGGTTCCGGTCATGCACAGGATGCCGTTGTTCATCAAACTGCCGCCGATACAGTCTCCGTAAATCAGTTTGTCGATGTTCCGCTGGGAAACGGCTGTGGGGTCCGATGCTTTGAAGTTCAACGTGAAAAATGCGTTTGAGGTTCCGTCGGTCAGAGGCTCGTCGGGGACGTTGTCGTAACCGCCGCTCGAGAAAATGGCGGTCAAGTCATTCCTGAATACCGAAGCCGTCACGGTGTCGCTGGCCTCGTCATAGGACCAGTTCAACAAATGGGTCAGATTCAGCGTTTGGTCGGCGGAGATCATCACCTGGTTCATGGTTCCTCTCAGGCTCTGAAGAGTCTTGCTGGCTGAGTCCCAGGTAAACGTTCCTTTGAAGACCGTGTCCCGCGGTACCGAAATGGCGTTGTAGGCAGGCTCGTCAAAAGCTGCCGTGACCGTGTACTTGCCGCTGTTCGCGGTGTTGGGATTGGCTGCGGGATCGCACCAGGCCGTGGAACTGGCGGTCGGCACGGTCAAGGTCGCCTGTCCGGTCTGATCCTTCGCGCAACCCGGAGCGCTTCCGGCCGCGCATGCCGGGGCCAGGTCCTGACCAGTATGAAACGAAGCCGTCACGCCAGCATTTAGCGCGTGCTTATCCGCCTTGCCATAGACGATGTTGGCGACCCACTGATTCGGGTTGTTGCCGTAGCCAATACCGGTTCCGGCATAGACCTCGACCGCGCTGGCCGACACGGAGTAGCCGAGCATGGCGAGCCAGTTCGATACCAGGATAGAGGCGAAATTACTCGGGCGTTGCATGGTGGGTATCCGGCTGAAGGTGTGGCGGCGTCGGGATTTGCTAGAAGTCATCATGAGGGGGCCGGCATTCTGGGTTAGGTCGGCTGGCTAATTACAGACGACGCCCTTTTGGCCGCAGGCCCATCGACCGCCGTTAGTGGTGCATTCTGCTGGAGTCTGGCAGCGGTGCCCCGGTGGCCCGTTCGCCCATTCCGGCTTCTTGCACAGGGCGATGCTCATGCAATGCCCCATCTCCAAGTGCCACCAGGTCTGGCCCTTTTCGCAGCCGCAGGCGTCGGTGGTATTGGCGAAAATGCCGTCGGTCTTGGGATCCTGGGCATAAACGGCGACGGTCAGCTTGAAGTTGACGGCGTGGGCGCTGGAGGCGGATTCATGGCGTGCGTCGCCGCCGACGCCTACCGTCAGATAGTTCTGATTGCCGCCTTTCAACGCATAGGGACCAGTCACCGTGGCGGAGTTGGCCTTGGTGGTCCCGAACGCCGTAGCGTAGCCCCGCTTGGCCTTGCCTGGAGGATCGAACGGGGCCAGGTTCCAGGCCCAGAAGCGTTTCTGCTGGAACCGGTTGGGGTACCAACCGCCATGGGCGCCAGCATCCTGGCGGCCGCGGAACACGGTGAGCGCCGGGACCAGATCGTCATCGCCGGGCAGGGCGTGGTCGCCGTCATCCGTTTCGGCGGCCACTCCGTCGTCGAACCGCTGGGTGGTCACCGTCACCGTGACCTTTTGCAATCCGGCTTTGTAAAGCCCGTTCAGGTCGACGATAAACCACTTGGAGTTGTTCGCGTCGCCGTAGCATTGGGCGAAATCGGTGTTGCCTGGATCGCTCGGATTGGCCGCAGGGTCGCACCAGGACATCGAGGTGACGTGGGGGACGGTGATGGTGGCGAGATCCCACTGGTCAACGGGAGCCGTTTGTTCGGTCGGTGTCAGGATGTCGCCGGTTTGCACCGAGACCTCCTTGCCCTTGAAGGTATCGGATTGCGTCCAGACGGTAGCCTTGTCGGTTTTCTCGAAAACGATGGTGGCCACCCAATGGGAATCGTCGTTGCTGAAGCCGATGCCGCTGCCGCCATAAACCTTTGCGGCCTGCACCGAACTCGAAAATAGCGTCAGGATCAGGCCGGTCGCTAAAGTGGAACGAATAGTCATCGTAGCTTCAAGGTCTAGGTTGGTCCGGCGGTTTGGTTCTTAACGTAGTCATCGACTGCAGTGAACGCCGCGATGACAGAGTTGCTCATATTCAGGGGGGCAGGGTTGCGTCAAACGGTTTTAGTTCTCCCATTTCGGCCGTGCGACCATTCCGCCCTATGGCCGGAATATGCAACATCCGATCCGCTGCATACCCGCTGCCGAAGGGATTTCTTGCCTGGTCGTCGTGTCCCTCCGGGATTGGCAGTTCCGGATGATCGAAAGGCGCCCGTTCCCAACGCACCCGTTCGTCGGTCAGGGTCTTGAGGAAAGTTACCAGGTCAGCCTTGTCTTGTTCCGTGAAGTAGTGGGGGAAGACAATGGTTTCCGGGTGCTGGGGGTTGTGGAAGTTATTGCCCCCCCGATTATAAAACTCGACCACTTCTTCCAGGGATTTCATGCTGCCGTTGTGCATGTACGGGCCGGTGAGTTCGATGTTGCGCAGGGTGGGCACTTTGAAAGCACCTTTCACGCTGGTCATCATGCGCCCGTGGCCGGGCTCGCCCAACTCTCCCGCCACCACTTCCGAGGTGGGAGTTTGCGCAAAGTATTTGCCGTTTCGGCAATATTTTCTTGAGCTCTTGTCGGGCTCCAATTCGCCAGAGTGAAAGTCGCTGGTAAATGGGGTGCTCAATTCGCAGGTCGCGATCTTGATCGGATCGACCATCGGTTTGTCAGGGTCCGCCAGCGAATTGACATACTGCTCGACGAAGGAGAGTGGGTTGCCGTAGGGGTCTTTGCCGCCGAGGCCGACATCCGCATCGGGCGCGGCAACGCTGGTAATGTGAAAGCCGCTGTCGACGAATGTCCGGGCCACTCCGACACCGTCGAGTTCTTCGAACAGCACCACGCGGTCGACCAGGCGGGAACCGACGACCTTCTTCGACCGCTGCACCTTGGCCACGGCCGAGGAAAACAAAGAACTCGAATGGCAGGTGGGACATCCGCCGTTCAGGAATAGCGACAAGCCCCGCTCTTGTTGGTCGTTGAAACCGGAGGGACTATTCGCCGTATCCCGCTTCGCGTCGAATGGCGCATCGTCCGAAATCAGGGTTTGCTCGTACAGTTGAATGGCCAGTCCAAAAAAGAAGGCAAAGTTGGCCTCGATTTGGGAGTAAGGCTCGCCCTGCCCAGGCGAGCCAAAATCCCCATGGCCGGCCCAGAAACGTTTGTCGAATGCCTGCCGGATCAGGGTATCGTAGGTGGTGTTCAATCCGCGGCCTGAAGTGTCACGCAGATCGCCAAGGACACTGTCCTCCGGGTGTATCTGTTGGGATTCCAGGGGGTGTCGATGCACCAGTTTCCTTCCCAATTCATGGAAGTTCCGCTGGGTGCAGGACATTTCGACGTCGTTCATGGGCGGGGCTACCGCCAGGGATGCCAGCGAAGCGTCTTGCAGCAACAAGCGAGTTTTTGTTGTTTTGCCTTTCCTGACAACCCAAACCCCTGCGGCGGGGTCGCGCGGGCCGAAGGCCGTTTCACCGTTGAACAGATTGTTGGCGCGGCCATCCCAAAAATTGCGGAAGTTGAAGGCGGCGTTGATGACGGTGGGGGCATTGCGGTTGGTGACGCGGCGGGTATTCGATCCACCCCGATGGAAAATGTCGTCGCTGGCCGAACCGCAGCGGTCGTTTGCCGTGCCGAACTCGTTGACTCCCTCGAAGGTTCTGAGAAAAGTCCCGGCTGACCCAACCACATCATCGGTGGTGAACACGACGGCAGATTCCCGATTTGCCGGATTGGCAAACTGATGCAAGGGAAAGTCGCTGGCGGTCAAGGAATAGTCGGGGCCGCCCAACGTCCCGGACGCGGTCGTTTCGAAGGTATTGGCGGTGGGCGAGCCGGCATGCAACTGGCCGGTATTCAATTGGTTGCGGGTGCGGCTGTCGACGCCGGCATGATGATGGCAACTGGCGCAGGCCATGCCGTCGCTGCCCACGTTGATGTCCCAGAACAGGGCTTTGCCCAGCCGAATCGCTGCCGTCTTGTCGGTTACGATCGGGTTTCGGCCGTTGAGCAATCCAGGCGTCGGAGCGGGCCGCACGCCTTTGAGAGAATCGGGTGGGCGTCCCATCGCCCCGGCCCATTCAGGCACCGCCAGAAAAAAGATCAGGACAAATCGAAACCAGGACATATCGACGCACTCCCGATGCCGCAAGAGGCGGATGCTGGCAGGCCTGGACCACCGCCTGCCCGCATGGCGCCTCGACGACTAAATCATTTGGAAGGGAAGGCGACGGTTACGGTCACATCCTTGAAGACGCTGTCCGTTGGATTGGTAGGTTTCAGCGCCGCTGCCGGATTGAGGCCGCCGACGGCAAACTTGTAAATGCCGGTCTTGGGAGGCGTGAAGGTCAGGCTGACGGTTCCTGCTTCACCATCAAGGACGCGGCTTAGCAGGGAGTTGTCGTAGTAACTTCCTGCCTCGTAGCTGGCAGGCTCTTCCCAGCCGTCGCGGTCGACGGCGTTGGCGACGAAATACATCTTGAGGCTGCCCAGTTTCTTGGTCGTGGGCGGAGTCGCCTGGCTGTCGGTATACTCGACCGATTTTTCGACGATATCGCCCCAAGGGAGGTACGGCATCGTTCCCTGCCCGGTGCTTTTGACGTACTCAATCGGAGCTGAGCCGGCATTACGCCAGACTGCGATACCTGGATGGAACCCAGCATCGGCTGCCTTCGCGGTGATCGTTACGGGCAGTCCCCCGGTGAGCTTCATGTAACCCCACCCGGAAAAATGTACCCAGCCGCTAAAGCCCATGCCGGGGTTGTAGAACGAATAGATCTCGGCAGAATATTTGTTTTCGGTGGTGCCGCTCTTTTCGAACTTGACGATTTCGTGCTTGAGTACCGCGGTGGCGGCGTCAGCAGATGATGCCAACACTGCCATCAGTGCCGCCGTGCAGCCGGTCAATGCAATTTTCTTCAGTTTCATAACGATCTCCAATGATTCAGCGAACAACGAACTAATCTAGAGTGCGGCTGGTCGAGTGCCGCAGGGACCAATAACTTATGCGATGATTTGTGTTGGGCCTCCCATACATCAATACATTAAAAATAAGGGGTGTCCATGTGAGTGCTGTAATCCATACTGGTTGTGGTCGAGACCGGGTAATTCGGTTTCAGAATCGCAAGATATTGTGATGCCAGCACTCACATGGATAGCCCTTTTAAAAATTGCCAGAGTCTCCAATTCGGCCGATCAAACACTTGTCAAAGGTTTGGTGAATTCAGCGGCATTGCCACTCATATCCATGTCGTGCTACTTCCTGGCTGGGAATGTTCCGGCAGAGCGTTTTGCGTGGCTCACTGGCTGGTCCATTTGCCATCAAAATTCCAAATTCAGGGCAACAAATACCGATCGTCCCATCGCCGGAACCGCCGGCAGTTTGGTTGGGCTGTAGGTATGAGGCGGAACGGTATGCGCGATGTATATGCCGCCCAGCGGATGGAAATATTCCTTGTCCAGCAGGTTGTCGACGCCCAAATCCAGCTTGAATTTCTGGTACTGGTAACTGGTGCGGAGATTGAGCAGCACATAACCCGGTGTCTGGGGTTCGCCGTAGGTTTTCGCCACGGCGGTCTTGCGGCTGACCAGGTCCACCCCGAGATAATTGGAAAACTTGCCCCATTCGGTCTCCAGTTCATTTTCCAGGGCCACCGTTCCGTGCAGCGGCATCATGTGATAGAGATTCACCTTGTCCGGTGCCTTCAGACCTTCGATGGGCCAGCCCTGTGCCGCGCAGATCGCCTGGCCGTCTTCCGGGGCGTATGGGCAGGGCCGGCCGCGGCCGCCGTCCTCGCCGACGCCACGCACATAGGCGGCTTTCGCGCGGACGGCAAAGCTGCCGGCGGACGATTCAGGAATGAACAGATAACGGCCCGAGGCGTCGGCCCCGTAAAGATCGGCCTGCGGCAGGTTGACGAAATACATGCCGCGGAAGCCGCCGCGATCGACGCTGTCGGCGCGGCCCCAGATGTAGTCGACGATGTGGGTGTAATAGGGCGAGATGCTCACCGACCAGATCTTCTGTTCGGCGTCGTGCCAGTTGGCGGAAAAGGAGAAGTTGTAGGCCGTCTCGGGTTTCAGGTTCAAATTGCCCTGATAGCCGTTGCCGTCGCCGGCCCAGCCGACCATCGACTTGTCGGTGCCGCCGTTCCAGGCGTAGCGTTCGTAGAGATTGGGCGAACGCACCTTGCGGGCGAAGCCCAGTTCGTAGCGGCTGTAATCGTCGGGGGTATGGCTGGCGAGGGCGGTCACGTCGAAATTGACGTCGGTACGGGCGTGTTCGACCGAGTTGAACGGGACGATGCCGACGCGGGAATAGTCGACGCCGGGGATGATGTTGGCCCAGAACTCGTCCATGACGCCGGTGGAATAACCGTGGGCCGTTCCGGTATCCATCCAGACCGTGTCATTGCGCAGCCCCAGCAGGGTGACCCATTGCGGGTTCCAGTTGGTCTGCAGTTCCGCGAAGGTGCCCATCCGGTTGCGTTCGGCGTTTCGGAGGTTGATGTAGTCCTGCTCGTGGGTGCCGTCGGCCGGCCACCAGTCGTCCAGCGTCTGCCGGAAAAACTCGTTGCCGATGTGGAGGGTGTGCAGGTCGCTCAGATAGACATGGCTGCGCAGCCGGTAGCCCAGGTCGGTGCCGTCGGTCTTCATGAGCATGGAGCCGCCGCGCTCCGGCATCATGTCCATGGTGTGCCAGGTCTGATGGAAATAGAACTTGCCATCCATCGAGCCCCAGTCGTAGGCGTTTTCGAAGTTGAGGCCGCCCAGCACCGAGTCGTTGCGGACCATGTCCATGCGTTGGTTGGGAAAACCTTGATACGGCAGATGCTGGCCGGCGACGTCCGCCGCCCAATAACCCCGGTCCAGCTTGGAGGACAGCTTGAAGCTATGGTTGGTGCTCAAGAAACCGGATGGGATGACTTCCGCCCCGCTATTGCCGGCGAAGTAGCTGCGCGCCTTGCTGAAGGAGCCGTTGTAGTCCAGCCGCCAGTTCTGGTCGGCGATGCCGGTGCTCGCATTGATGCCGAAGTTGTCGTTGACGCTGCGGTAGAAACCGCCGAGGTGGCCGGAGAAGAGGGTGGGCTGCTCGGACGAGGCGAATGCCGGCGGCAGCGGATCCACGCTGATGGTTCCACCGATGGAATCGCCGCCCTGGCTCACCGGAGTGATGCCGGCCATGACCGTGGCCTTGCCGACCGCGGCAGGGGCCATGTAGGAAAGCGCCGGGTTCATGTGATTGGCGCAGGCTGACGACAGGCTCATGCCGTTGACGACCACGTTGACCCGGTCGTCGGCCATGCCGTGCACCACCGGCAGGCTGGAAACGCCGCCGCCGGTGCTGAGGCTGACGCCGGGAATGTCCTTGAACATGGCTGCGGTATCGCTGCTGCGCGCCTGTTCGGAAGCCAGGCCCGCGGCATCCAGGGTGTTGCCGCTCAAGGTTTCGGTGATGGCTTGGCCGGTGATGGTGATTTCCTCCAGCTCGATGATCTCTTCCTCGGCGCGGCAGTGGGAAAACACAGCCGGCAGAGCCAGCGAAAGCACGAGCCCCAGCCGGCATTTCTCGCTCCGCGAGAGCCTAGGGTCTTCCCGGGGGATCGGCACGCTGTTCTGCACCTCGAGTCAGGGTTGTGGATCGATTGCCGCGAGTCCTCCGGAAAGGGCGGAGGCGAAATCCGCTCGTCTTCAAAGATCCGGCGGCGGGATAACCGCGGTCTGGATCATGGAATGCAGCGAAGCAAAGGCATTGCAGAGTACGTGCCACGCGTCGGGATGGCGCTGTAGCGCCTTGTTTCATCGATGCGCGCCGGAGCCGCCGCGCTGAAGTCGCGGGGATTGCTGTGTGAAATCACATAAGTAGTCGCTAATGTTTCGCAACGCGCAACCGCGATCTGTGCCTTTGGCTGGACGAGGCATCAGCAGAATCAAGGGCTAGGGCGATGGAGTTCGCGTCCCGAGGGATGTGTGAAATGACTCAGCGGAGCGCCGCAAACTGTGGGATATGGCTCAGTCTTCCCTCTTGCAGCGCTTCCGTCAGCTAAACCGCTCAGTCCCGGCCGGTTTCCGCTACCATGCCCGCTCCCTAAGCCAAAGGCCGCAACAAGGTCCCGGCTTGCAGCCGGCTCTGGGGCCTCCGATAATCGGCCCGAATATTGCTGTAATAACCTCTGCTCCTATGCCCAGCGCGCAGCGCGCACGAATCCCGACAGACCGATGAGATCCCATTTCCGAGTTGCCGCTTTGCTGTTCCCCGTGGCCGCGACCGCAGCCCCCGGCACGGAAGCGCTTTCCACCGCCATCGAAAACCAGGTCGAAGCCAACCGTGCCGCTGCCGCGGCGCAGCAGGCGATCGACACCGCCGGGGAACAGACCCGGCGCATGCTCGATGAATACCGGGAGTCTTTGCGCCAGACCGAGACTCTCAACGCCTACAACGCTCATCTGCGGCAGTTGGTGGCTTCCCAGGAGAGCCAAGTGCTTTCGCTCGAAAAGCAAATGGCGGAAATCGAGACCACGCGGCGCGGCGTCGTCCCCCTGATGCTGCGCATGACCGACGCGCTGGAACGGTTCGTCCAGCTGGATCGCCCGTTTCTGGCGGACGACCGGAAGCGGCGGTTGACGGAGCTGAAGGAGCTCATGGGGCGTGCCGACGTCGGCGATTCCGAGAAGTTCCGCCGTCTGCTGGAGGCTTACCGCATCGAAAACGAATACGGCAGGACCATCGAGACCTACCGGGCCGAGCTCAAGAACGGCGGAAATCCCCGCACCGTGGATTTTCTCCGGGTCGGCCGGGTGGCGTTGCTTTATCAGACCCTGGACGGGCGTGAAGCGGGGGGCTGGAACAACAGGACCCGGCAGTGGCAAGTCTTGCCGGCCGATTACCATGCTGCGCTGCGGAAGGGCTTGGCGGTTGCACGCAAGGAGGTCCCCCCGGAACTGCTGACCATTGCCGTGGAAGCGCCGGAGGCCGTCCGATGAAAAGAGTCGGGATGGTGATGCTGCTGGCCGGTTGGGTCAGCGTCGGCCCGGCCGCCGAGCTGGAAGACCTGGTGCGCCAGGTCCAGGAAGCCCGCGCCCGCGAAAGCCAGGTGGATGAGGAACGCAAGGCCCGCTTCCTGGCCGACAAGAGCCAGCAACAAAGACTCCTGAACGAAACCAAGGCGGCCTTCGCCAAGGCGGAGGCGGAAAGCAAGGCCTTGCGCGAGCAGTTCGCCGCCAATGAGACCCGGATCAAGGGACTCGGCGGTCAGCTCAAGACCACCAGTGGCGACTTGGACCTGTTGTTCGGGGCGGTCAGGCAATTTGCCGCCACCTTCCGGTCCGACCTGGAGGGTTCCCTGGTGTCGGCTCAGTTCCCCGGCCGGACCGAGTCCCTGGAACGGCTGGTCACCGGCCGCGAGGTCCCGGACGTCCCGCAACTGGAGAGCCTGTGGGCCAGCCTGCTTCAGGAAATGACCGAGGCCGGCAAGGTCGCCAGGTTCCCGGACAAGGTCACCGATGCGGCGGGTGAGCAGAAAGATGCCGAGGTCTACCGCATCGGTGCCTTCTCGGCCCTGGCCGACGACAGGTATTTGCGCTTCATCCCGGCGACCGGGCAGCTCATGGAACTGCCACGCCAGCCCGACCGGGAAGTGCTTTCCATGGCGAAGAAACTGAGGGCGGTCAAGGATGATCCGGTCAAGGTCGCTATCGACCCGTCCCGCGGCGCCGTGCTGGAACAGGCGATGCTGGCGCCCGTCCATGTGTCCTGGCTGCCGAAGAACCTGCAGTCCCTGTTGGCCACCAGCGTCGACGTGGCGGTCATCGGCCTGCTGTTTCTGGCCAGCATCTGGGCGTTTGCGATGGCGTTCGAGCGCTGGCTGTTTTTCCGCAAGGTCGATGTGGGCCGTTTTGCCAACAAGGCGGCTCTGGAAACCGAGCTCACCCGCCACATGACGGTGATCGGCACGGTGGCGGCCAACGCCCCCTATGTGGGGCTGCTGGGGACGGTGCTGGGGATCATGCTGACCTTCCACAAGATGGGGACGGGGAAGGGCATGGACGTCCACAGCATCATGATCGGCCTGAGCGTGGCGTTGAAGGCCACCGCCATGGGCCTGCTGGTGGCCATCCCCTGTGTGGTGCTGAACAACATCCTGCGCCGCCGCATCCGGGAACTGACCACGGCTTACGAGGTGCGCCATGGATCGTGATTTCGACCAAATCAATGTCATCCCGCTGGTCGACGTCATACTGGTCCTGCTGGTGATCGTGCTCACCACGGCATCGTTCATCGTCACCGGCGAAATTCCGGTGGACCTGGCGGAAGCCAAGCAGACCGATCAGCCCAGCGACGACATTCCGCTGATGATGAGCCTGAAAGCCGACGGCAGCCTGTTTTTCGGCAAGACGCCAATCTCCATGGAAAACCTGGAGACGGTCCTGAGCGCCTACCCCAAGACCAAGCAGATCGTGCTGAGCGCCGACCGGGCCATCATTCTGGAAAAGTTCGTCCAGGTGGTGGATGAGATCAAGCGTGTCGGTTTTCCCCATGTCAGCCTGGAAGTCGAACGCTCCGACCCAAGCGCATGACCCTCAGTGATCGGTATCTGCAGGGCTGGGGACTGTCCCTGCTGGTTCATGCAGTCTTGGCGGGCGTCGCCGCCTGGCTGTGGTTCCGGCCCGCGGACAAGCCCAAGACCGAACAACCCTTGCGCTGGGAAGTCAGCATGTTCGGTACGCCGCCGCCACCCAAGCAGCCGCTGGCCGAACCGCGCCCGCTCCAACAGCCGGAGCTGGCGGCCGAGCCTCCCGTGGAGACGTTGCTGGCCTCGGATATTCCCGCACCTGCCGGCGCTTCGGCTTCCTCCGCGCCGGCCTTCGATATGCCTAAGGCGATGTTTTCCGGCGGCGGCGCCACGGTGGTCGGCGTGCCGGCGCCCGGCACCGCGACGCTGTGGCCGGCGGGGCCGGTGGGGTCGGGGCCGGGCATTGGGGCAGGGGACCGGTCGTTGGATGCGCCGGACTTCGGTTTCGCGAATACCCCCCTCGTTCGCGTCGATCCGGAGTTGCCCATGGAAGCCCGCCGCAAGAAGATCAGCGGCTGGGCGCGGGTGGAGTTTACGATCATGGAAGACGGCAGCGTGGCCAATGCCCGAGTCATCAAAGCCGAGCCGCCCGGAATCTTCGATCAGACGGCCCTGGCGGCCATCGTCCGCTGGAAATTTCCCCCCGCTGTCAAGGACGGCAAGCGCGTGCGGCGTCGCCTCAGCCAGCCCTTCCGGTTTAACGTGGAGGGTTGAGATGCGGCGACTGATTCGGCTGCTCCCGGTGCTCACGGCCCTGGCCGTGGCCGATCCCGCGCCGTCTCCCGAGGCCAAGCTCGAGGTCCCGCCGGCGGTGCCGGAGGAATTCCAGCCCATCGAAACGCTCGCCGACTCTCGCCGCGAAAAAATCGAAGGCTGGGTACGGGTGGAATTTACGGTGCTGGAGGACGGCAGAGTCGCCGACCCGAGGATTAAGGCGGCTCAGCCGCCCGGCGTGTTCGAGCAGGCTGCCCTGGCTGCCGTGGCCCGATCGAAGTTCCGGCCGGCCACAGCCAACGGCAAGCCGGTTCGGCGCCGGGTAGCGCCGACTCTGTCATTCAAACGGAAAGACTGATGTCTTGGTTCGTACTCCTCGTCTCGATGGTTGCTGCGGCCGCCAGCGCCGATCCTGCGCCCCCGGCCGATGCCAAGCTCGAGGTCCCGCCGGCGGTGCTGAAGGAATTTCAGGCCATCGAAGCGCTCGTGGGCAAATCGGCTTACGCCGAGGCGGGCCGCAAGATCGAGGTGTTGTTGCCGCAGCTGAAGGATGCCCCTGCCGCCCGCGCCTTGCTGCTGCGCAACCAGGCGGCCCTGTTCGGCATGCAGAAGCACTACGCCCACGCCGCCATGATTCTGGAGGAGTGCCTGGCCATGCATTCCCTGTCCGAAACCGACTCCGGCAAAGCGATGTTCGAGCTGGCGCAGTATTACGTCGCCGCGGAGAACTATCCAAAGGCCGCCAACGCCCTCGGCGAGTGGATCGGCAAGAGTTCGGCCGCCAAGCCGGAGCACCACCTGATGCTGGCCGATCTGCAGACCCGCCTCAACCGCCATGCCGACGCGGCGGCTTCCATGGAGATCGCCATCGCCGCATCGCCCCGACCCAAGCCGGAGTGGTACCAGCTGCTGGTGGGGCTGTACCACGAACAGCATGATCTCGACCATTGCGCTCGGGTCCTGGCGGCCCTGATCGAGCAGAATCCCGGCCAGGCCCTGTACTGGAGTCAGCTGACCGGCGTCTACCAGGAGGCCGGCAAGCTCAAGCAGGCCTTGGCGGTGCAGCAGCTGATGTACAAGAACGGGCTGTTGACCAAGCCGGCGGAAATCCTCCAGCTGGCCCAGGTGCTGCGCTACCAGGGCTTGAGCGTACGGGCGGCGGAGCTGTTGCAGCTGGAGATCGAGAAAGGCCGGGTCGAGCCCAGTGCCCGCAACCTCGGACTGACGGCCGACCTCTGGCTCGAAGCCAAGGAGCTGCGGAAAGCCGCAGCCACCCTGGAAAAGTCCCTCGCCGTGTCCTATTCGGGCGACGGCCAGCATCGGCTGGGCCAGATCTACAGCGAGCTGCACGAGTGGTCCAAGGCCCAGCAGGCGCTGTCGCGCGCCCTGGCGGACGGAGGCCTGAAGAATCCGGGCGGCGCCTATCTGCTGCTGGGGCTCGCCCATTACCGGACCAACGCCAAGGATCGCGCCCGCGAAGCTTTCGGCAAGGCCCTCGCTTCCCCCTCGGTCCGCAACACGGCGAAGCGGTGGCTGGAGCACATCGAAAAGGAGTCCGGCCGGAATCGGGGATAACGGGCGGGGCGGTTGCCGGAACCGTCTGCGGTGCTATATGGTTTCGGCTTCTTGAGTCCGGAGACGGAGACTGCGATGAACGGTTTGCGGGTAGTGTCGATGCTGGTGGTGTGTGCGGCCCTGCAGGGCTGCGGCTTGTTCGGCGGCAAGGAAGAACCGCCGCCGCCCCCGCCGCCCACGCGGGTCGCCCTCAAGATCGAGGCGGCCGCCGACATCAATCCGGACGCTTCCGGACAAGGCGCACCGCTGCAGTTGCGCATCTATGAACTGCGCGGGACGTCCGCGTTCGACGGCGCCGATTTCTTCGCCATCTACGACCATGACCAAGCCAGTCTCGGCGCCGATCTGGCCTCCAAGAAGGAGCTGGTGCTCAAGCCCGGCGAGGGCAGGATGCTGATGCTGGAGCCGGCGGCCGGCAGCCAGTATGTGGCGGCCTTTGCCGCTTACCGCCAGCTGGATGATGCCCGCTGGCGGGCGTCCATCCCCATCATCGAACACCGCACCACGGTGGTCGACATCAAGATCAGCGGCACCCGCATGACTATGGAGGTGGCACCGGTCGCCCCGCTGCCGGCGCGGTGATCGGCGCGCGGCGTTTTGGCGCCGCGCTGTTGGCGCTGGCTTTGGCGGGCTGTTCGGTGCCCGCTGAACGGCTGTATTCGGAAGCCGGCAGGCTGGGGCTGGCGCCGGTCGTGGTGGTTGGCGGCGGCTTCCACATGAGCGCTTTTCATTCCCCCGGCAGTCTCCGTCTGGACACCCTGCACGTCTACCTGGAAGGCGACGGTACACCGTGGGACCCGCCCGGTGTGCCGGCTACTGACCCCACCCCGCGCGATCCGCTGATGCTGAGGCTGATGGCGCTGGATCATGCCCCTTCGCTTTACCTGGGCAGGCCTTGTTACGACGTCCACCGGCGCGATCCGGGCTGCGGCCCGCAGCTTTGGACCGACGGCCGCTACGGCGAAGCGGTGGTGGAGGCTCTGGCCGCCGCTCTGGACGGGTTCGCCACGGCCCGTGGATACCGGGAAATGCTGCTGTTCGGCCACAGCGGAGGCGGCGCTCTGGCCCTGCTGCTGGCCACCCGGCTGCAGGCGGTTCGCGCGGTGGTCACCCTGGCGGTCAACTACGACATCGACGCCTGGGCCGACCATCACGGCTACCACCGCTTGGGGGGCTCTCTCAATCCGGCCCTGCAGGCGCCGGTGCGGGTACCCGAATGGCATCTGCTGGGCGGGCGCGACCGCCGGGTTCCGTCCCGGCTCATGCTGGAACCGTTGCGGCGCCGGCCCGGCGCACGGGTCGAGGTGGTGGCCGATTTCGACCACGGCTGCTGCTGGGAACGGCTCTGGCCAAGCCTGTTGGGGAATTTGTCCCGCCTGGTAAATGCTGCTATGTTTGCAGGCCACGTAAAATCCCTGCCCCCGCCGCCGGAGCATTGATGAAGCCGCTTCTCCCCAACTCCCGAGCCGTTGCGGTCGCCGCGGTGCTGGCCGCGCTGGCCGGGGGCTGTGCCCGGCAGGTCGGACCGGCGGAGTTGGCGCGGGCCACCGAAGGCTATGTGGCCGATACCGACAAGCTGTTCGTGGTGGATTGCCTGCTGCCGGGCCAGGTGCGCCGGCTCGGCACCCAGATGACCTATCTGTCGCAGCGCCGTCCCATCCGCACCACTGCGGCCGATTGCGAAGTCCGCGGCGGCGAATACGTCGCTTACGACAGGGCCAATTACGCCAGCGCCCTGAAGGTGTGGCTGCCGCGGGCCCAGGAAGGCGATGCGGCGGCCCAGGTGCATGTGGGCGAGATCTTCGAAAAGGGCTTGGGGCAGACGGTGGACTATGGCGCGGCCTTGCTGTGGTACCGCAAGGCCGCCGATCAGGGCAATTCCCAGGCCCAGCTGAACCTGGGGCATCTCTACGAGAAGGGCCTCGGCGTGGCGGCCGATGCCGCCGCCGCCATGGGCTGGTATCGCAAGGCCGCCGGCCTGGACGGCGCCGGCCTGCCGTTCAGCCCGGCCGTCGCAGCGGCGGAATCCTCCGCCAGCGTGGCGCAGTCCGCCGCCCAAGCCAAGGAACTGCAGTCGCTGCGGCAAGAGGCCGAACAGCTGCGCAGCCAGCTGCAAGCGGCCAGACAGCAGCTTTTGGACCAGCAGGATGCCCTGCGTACCCGTCAGGACGAACTGACCCAGGCGCAGGAGCGCTACCGGCGCCAGCAGGCCGCCTCCGCCCAGGGCGGGCCGGAGGCCCAGGCGCTGGCGGCGGAGTTGCAGCGCAAGGAGGCGGCTTTGAAGGCCCAGCAGGCGAAAGTCGCAGCCTTGGCGGAAACCTTGAGCAACGAGCGGGCGGCGGCCAAGCGGGAACTGGAGGCGGCGCGGCAGCAATCCGGCGCCGGCAAGGCGGCTGCCGACGCGGAAGATGCGCTGGCCGCGAAGATGGCCGCCTACCAGCAGAAATCCGCCGAACTGACGCAATGGCTGACCCAGGGCGGGGCGGGGGCCGATGCCGCCGGCCGCACCCGCATCGATCAGCGCAAGCGGGAGTTGCAGGCCGATGCGCGCGCGATCGCTGCCCTCAAGGACCAGCTGGAGCGCCAGGCCGCGAAGACCGGCGGCAGCGAAGCCCTGGCCGGAAGTCCGGTCATCGAGATCCTCGATCCGCCGGTCACCGTGACCCGCGGCGTGCCCAGCATCCAGGTCGCCGGCGAAAGGCTCAAGCAGATCACCGGCAAGGTGGCGGCCCGCGCCGGCCTGAGCTCGCTGGCGGTCAACGACCAGCCGGTGCCCGTCGGCCAGGACGGGGTGTTCCGGTTTCCGGCGGAATTGACCGAGGCCTCCACCCCGTTCCGCATCGTCGCGACCGACCGCAACCGGCAGCGTGCCGAACTGGTTTTGACCCTGGTGGGCGCCGCCGGTGCGGCAGAGCCGGCGGCGCCGGTAGGCAGCGCCGGCCACCCCCGCGGCGACATGGATTTCGGCCGGTTTTACGCGCTGATCATCGGCAATGCCGATTACGCCGCCTTCCCCAAGCTGAACACGCCGGTCGCCGATGCCAAGAGCGTCGAGGTGATCCTCAGGGAACGCTATGGCTTCAAGACCCAGCTGCTGGTCAACGCCAACCGTCACGCCATCCTGTCGGCGCTCAACGCCATCAACAAGAATCTGACGGAGCGCGACAACCTGCTGATCTACTATGCCGGCCACGGCGAGATCGACAAGTCCAGCCAATCCGCCTACTGGCTGCCGGTGGATGCGGAGTCGGGCAATCCCGCCAACTGGATTTCCAGCCAGAGCATCACCGAATTCCTCGGCATCATGCCGGCCCGCCACATCATCGTGGTGGCCGACTCCTGCTATTCCGGGGCGCTGACCGGCAGTGCCGTCGCCAAACTGCCGGAGGGCATGGACGAGGCCAAGCGCGCCAAGTGGCTGCAGGTCATGAACACCCGCAAGGCCCGCACCGTGCTGACCTCGGGCGGGGTGCAGCCGGTCATGGACGAGGGTGGTGGCGGCCATTCGGTGTTCGCCAATGCCTTCCTGGGGGTGCTGCGCAGCAACCAGAAGGTGCTGGAGGATTTCGACGTGTTCCGGGCGGTCGCCGGCAAGGTGCGGACCTCCTCGGCCGCGGCGGGATTCCCTCAGACCCCGCTGTATGCCCCGCTCCAGCATGCGGGGCACGAAGGCAGCCCGTTCTTTTTCGTGCCGGAAGCCTGATTCGGCGAAGCAACCCAACCCATGAGCAGCGCCGGAATGTGGATCACCGTTAGAGTCGTGAGCTACCGCGGGGCGCCCCCCCAAACGGAACTCAGCGCCCGCTTCGGCCCGGAGGGCGGGGATATCGGCCGATCGCCCGACTGCAACCTGGTGTTGCAGGATCCGGACAAGGTCATCTCCCGCCGCCACGGGGAAATCGGCTGCGACGCCAACGGCTTCTATTATGCCGACAGCAGTACCGGTGGCACCTATTTTTTCGGGCGCGACCTGGTGTTGCAGCAGAACCGGATTGCGCTGGGCGACGGCGACCGCTTCAAGATCGGCGACTTCGAGCTGCAGGCGCGGGTGGAGCAGCCGCAGCAGGCGGCGGCCGATCCGTTCCATGAACATCTGTCGGCCTTCGAGGCGCCGCCGACCCCGCAATTCCCGGTGGTGCCCCAGTTCGCCGAGCCGTTTTCCGGCTTTCCCTTCGGCGCTTCCCAGGAGCCGCCGCGGGAGCCGCCGCCGGCGACCTTCATCGACCAGCCCGAGGTTTCCCCCTTCAACGAGAGCTTCGTTCCCGCGGCCTCGGCGATGGCGCCGGCGCCCGCTCCCGGCGGGAGCTTGTTCGAGCTGAGCGCGGACGACTTGCTGGCCGGACTGGAGGAGCCTCCGGCGGGGATCAGCGCCGCGGCGGCGGAGTTCGAATTGCCGGACGACTTGTTCGGCGGCGTCGATCCCTTCGCCCCGGCGCCCGCCGCCGAGCCGGCCGCGCCGCCCCCTTTCGCGCCGCCGCGGCCCGCGCCGGCCGCGGCCCCGCCGTTTGCATCGCCCCAACCGATGGCCGCACCGATGGCGCCGCGTCCGCCGGAAGCGGTGGCCACGCCCATGCCACCGCCGGCGCCTGCCGCCGCCGCATCGCCGTTCGCGGCGGTGGAACCGGCCCCGGCCGCCGCTCCCGCGGCTGCGCCTTTGGTACCGCCAGCCGTGCCGCCCGCCGCTCCGGTGGAGGCGCCGCCGGCGCGGATTCCAAAGCCGGGAGCGGCGCTGCCGCCGGCACCGCCGGCCGTCCCCCAGCCGCTGCCCGCCGTGCCGCCCAGCGACTTGCTGCTGCGCCAATTCCTCAAGGGCGCCGGAGTCTCCGCCGAACTGCCGCCGGCCGAACTGGAGCAGGTCATGTTCACCGTCGGCGCGCTGTTCCGCGAGATGGTGGAGGGCTTGATGACGGTGCTGCGGGCGCGGGCCGAGGTGAAGAGCCAGTTCCGGGTCGCCGTCACCACCATCCGCGCCGCCAACAACAATCCCCTCAAGTTCACCGCGGATGCCGGCGATGCCATCAAGCTGCTGCTGGACCCGCGCCATCCCGGATTCATCGAGCCGCGGCGGGCGGTGCAGGAGGGCATGAGCGACGTGATGAACCACCAGCTGGCGATGACCGCCGGCATTCAGGCGGCGCTGGCCGATGCCCTGAGGCGGTTCCATCCCACGGTGTTCGAGAAACCCTTCGAAGAGGGGCTGGTGTTCCAGAAGAAGGCGAAGTGCTGGGAAGCCTATGTGAAGTCCTATCCCGAACTGGCCAACGACGTGCTGGAAAACATCTTCGGCGACACCTTCGCGGAAGCCTACGAACGGCAGATGCAGATACTCAAAGCCTCCGGTTCGGACCGGGGTCCGGGCGGAATGAGGTAAACGGGAACAACCATGTCTGAATTCAATCGGGTGATTTGGTCGGAGGGGATGTTCCTGCGTCCCCAGCACTTCCAGCAGCACGACCGCTACCTCGAACATCTGGTGGACAGCCGCTGCCGGGGCCTTCGGGCCTACGACTGGGGCTACTCCCGGCTCAAGATCGACCTGGGCCAGCTGGCGGTGGGCAAGCTGGCCTTGAACCAGTGCGCCGGCATCTTCCCCGACGGGACTCCGTTCGATCTGCCGGGCGACGACGAGCTGCCGCTGCCTCTGGATGTCGGCGAGGACGTCCGCAATTCCCTGGTCTATCTGTGCCTGGCGTCGCGCCGGCCGGAGGCGGCGGAGATCGATTCCGACGGCGTGCCCGACAGTCTCGCCCGTTACCGCTTGAAGGAGCGCGAGGTGCGCGATCACAACAGCGGCGCCGACGGCCGCTTCGCGGTCCAGGTGGGGGGATTGCGCGCCCGCCTGATGCTGGCGCGCCAGGAGCGGGCGGGCTACGCCTGCCTGGCGGTGGCCCGCATCATCGAGGTGAAGGCCGACAAGACCGTATTGCTGGACGAGCAATTCATCCCGCCGGCCATCAACTGCATCGCCGCCAGCGGCCTCGGCGCCTTTCTGCGGGACCTGGAAGGCTTGTTCCACACCCGTGGCGAGGCGCTGGCGGCGCGGGTGGCCGGTGCCGGCCACGGCGGCGTGGCGGAGGTGTCGGATTTCATGCTGCTGCAGCTGATCAACCGCTACGAGCCGTTGCTGACCCATCTGGCCTACAACGCCACCCTGCATCCGGAGGACTGCTACCGGCTATGCCTGCAGATGGCGGGCGAATTGGCCACCTTCTACCGCCCCGGCAAAAGGCCCATCGGCTTTCCGCCCTATCAGCACGACGACCTCCAGGCCAGCTTCCAGCCGGTGATGGACGAGCTGCGTCAGCTGCTGAGCATGGTGCTGGAGCAAAACGCCATCCAGATTCCCCTGAGCAAGCCCAAGTTCGGCGTCTACGGCGCCAAGCGGCCCGATCTCAAGCTGCTGGAGGACGCGATCTTCGTACTGGCCGCCAATGCCCAGGTTTCGCCGGAACTGATGCGCTCCCATTTCCCGCCTCAGGTCAAGATCGGCCCGGTGGAAGAGATCCAGCAGCTGGTGCGGGCGGCACTGCCGGGCATCACCATCCACCCGCTGCCGGTGGCGCCGCGCCAGATACCCTTCCACGCCGGCTTTTCCTACTTCGAGCTCAACAAACAGAGCGAGCTGTGGAAGAAAATGGCCGCCTCCGGCGGCTTCGCGATCCACATCGGCGGTAACTTCCCCGGTCTGGAACTGGAGTTTTGGGCCATCAAGAAGGGGTGATGCAGGTGAGCCAAGACGATCCGTTTTCACCCTTCCGCGACGACGACAAGACCGTCGTGCGGCCGACCCCCGGCGGGCGCCGCCGGCCCGATTCGGGATCGCCGCCCACGGTGAATGTGGGGGCGGGCGGCTACACCCTGCCGGTGGACGACCGGCCGGTGGTGGGCCGCTTCGATGCCGGCCAGGAGAATCTGCTGGTCACCGCCGCCATGCCCTTGCTGTCTTTGGCCGGGCGCTTGCGCGGCATGGCCATCCACAACGCGGTGGAGGACTTGCAGCAGCGCATGGTCAAGGAGGTGCGGGAGTTCGAGACCCGCACCCTGCAGCTGGGGCTGAGCCCGGAGCAGGGCAAGATGGCCAGCTACGGGCTGTGCAGCTTCCTCGACGAGATCGTCCTCAACACCCCTTGGGGTTCGCAGAGTAGCTGGGGCCATCACAGCCTGCTGGTGATCTTCCACAAGGAGGCCTGGGGCGGCGAGCGCTTCTTCGACATCCTCCAGCACCTGGAGCGGGCACCGGCGCAGAACCTGGACCTGCTGGAACTGTATTACCTGTTCGTCACCCTGGGTTTCCAGGGCAAGTACCGCATCGTGGCGGGCGGGGTCAACGCCCTGGAGCAGCTGCGGCTCGACGTGTACCAGTCGATCCAGCGGGTGCGCGGCGACAGCGAACGGGAGCTGTCGCCGCGCTGGCGCGGCCTGCACGATCTGCGGCCGGCGCTGCTGCGCTACGTGCCGCTGTGGGTGGTGGGAGCGGTGGCGGCGGCCTTGCTGGTGTTGGGCTACATCGGTTTCGCCCTGGCCATCAACGGCGCCTCCGATCCGGCTTACAAGCAGTTGCTGGCGCTGTCCCACGAGGATATCCGGCTGGCGGCGGCGGCCGCCCCGCCGCCGGTGGTCAAGAAAGTGACCGTGCCGGGCCGCGCCGACCGCTTCCGCCGGCTGCTGGCCTCCGAGATCGCCGACAACATGGTGGAGGTGGTGGACGACAATCTGCTGCGCATCCGCAACTCCTTCGCCTCCGGCAGCGACAAGATCAAGCCGGAATTCCTGCCGATGATCGCCAAGATCGCCAAGGAACTGATCCCGGCCCAGGACAACGTGCTGGTGACCGGCCATACCGACGACAGGCCCATCGTCTCCGCCCGCTTTCCCTCCAACTGGCATCTGTCCACCAGCCGCGCCAAACACGTGGCCGACATGCTGACCGCCACCACCGGACCGACCCTGAGGATACGCGCCGAAGGAAGGGCGGACGGCGAGCCCCTGGCGTCCAACGTGACCGCGGAGGACCGGGCCTTGAACCGGCGCGTCGACATCCTGATCAAGTGAGATCGCCCGTGCAGAAGCTGCTGAATTTTTTCAAGAATCCTTGGGTGATCCAGATTATCGGGCTGCTCGCCCTGTCGGCTTTGATCTGGTTCGCGGGTCCTTTGATCGCCGTTGCCGGTGCGGTTCCTTTGGAATCGCCGACGGCCCGGATCATCACCCTCGTCGCCCTGTGGGCGATCTGGCTGATCTACCGGCTGCTGCGGCTGGTCATCGCCGGCCGCAAGGACAGCCGGCTGATGGCCGATCTGGCCCAGCCGGAGGAAGGCCAGGGCGACGAGAAGGTCGCCGCGGTACAGGAGGTGGAGACCCTCCGGCAGGGTTTCGACGAGGCACTGAAGGTGCTGAAAGAGGTCGGCGCCGGCCGCGAAGGCAAGCGCACCGCGCTCTACGAGATGCCCTGGTACGCCATCATCGGCGCCCCCGGCTCCGGCAAGACCACCGCCCTGATCAACTCGGGCCTGCGGTTTCCCCTGGCGGAGCGGCTCGGCAAGCACGCCGTCAAGGGCGTCAGCGGCACCCGCAACTGCGACTGGTGGTTCACCGACGAGGCGGTGCTGCTGGATACCGCCGGCCGCTACACCACCCAGGACAGCTATCAGGCGGTGGATGCCGCCGCCTGGCAGGGCTTTCTGGAACTGCTCAAGCGCTACCGGCCGCGCCGTCCCTTGAACGGCATCCTGGTGGCGGTCAGCGTCAGCGATCTGCTGCAGCAGACCGAGGAGGAGCGCGGGCTGCATGCCGCGGCGATCCGCCGCCGGGTGCAGGAGCTCTACCAGACCCTGGGGGTGCGGCTGCCCATCTATGCCCTGTTCACCAAGTGCGACCTGGTGGCCGGTTTCACCGATTTCTACGCCGATTTGTCGCCGGAGGAGCGCGCCCAGGTGTGGGGCGAGACCTTCCCCATGGAGCCGCCGCGGCCGGCGGGCCGGTTCGCCGAAGGGGAAGGGGCGCTGCAGCGTTTCGAGCAGGCCTACCGGCAGCTGCTGCAGCGCCTGCACCAGCGTCTGCTGCGCCGGCTGCAGGACGAGAAGGATGTCCAGCGGCGCGGTCTGATCGTCGATTTTCCCCAGCAGATGGCGCTGCTCAAGGCCTCCATGGCGGGCTTCCTGCAGGCGGCCTTCGCGCCTAACCGCTACGAGCAGGAGCCGCTGTTGCGCGGCGTCTACCTCACCAGCGGCACCCAGGAAGGCACCCCCATCGACCGGGTCATGGGCATGCTGGCCGGCGCCTTCCGGCTCGACCGCCAGGCGGTGCCGGTCTACAGCGGACGCGGCAAGAGCTATTTCCTGACCCGGCTGATCCGCGACGTCATCTTCCAGGAAGCCGAACTGGTGGGGGTCGACCCTCGGGTGGAGCGGCGCTGGCGCTGGGTCCAGATCGGCGGTTACGCCGGCGTGGCGCTGGCCACGGTGGCGGTGCTGCTGCTGTGGACGGTGAGCTATCGGGGCAATCGCAGCGCCATCGCCGAGGTGGAGGCGAAGATCGCCGAATACCGCGCCGTCAACATCATACCCACCGATACCCGCTCCAACTTCAAGGCCCTGCTGCCGCGGCTCAATGCCCTGCAGGCCGCCCACGACGTCTACGGCGACGGCCGCTGGAGCTTGGGGTTCGGCCTTTATCAGGGCGACAAGCTGCAGGCGGGCATCGCCCAGGCCTACGAGAATCTGCTGCGGCAGTCCTTCGCGCCGGTGATCGTGCAGCGCCTCAAGGAGCGCATGCAGGGCCAGGAAGGGCAGTCGCTGGATGTGCTGTACCAGCTGCTGCGGGTCTATCTGAGCTTCAACGATCCCGGCCGCATGGATGCCAAGGTGGTGGCTCCGTGGATCAAGCTGGATTGGGAGCAGTCCTTCGACAGCGAGCCGGAGACCCTGGCTTCCCTCGATACCCATCTCAACAACCTGCTGGAACTGGACCAGCTCACCGTGCCGCTGGAGGATGGCTTCGTCGCCGCGGTGCGCAGCAAGCTGACCCAGGTGCCGCTGGTCAACCAGGTCTACGCCCGCTTCAAGACCGAGGCCATCACCGACCACGACCACGACTTCCGCCTGGCGAGCGTACTGCAGCCGGCCGCCGGACGGGTGTTCACGAATTCCGCCGGCGGCGACGTGGGGAGCCTGACGGTGCCGGCGCTTTACACCGCCTACGGCTATACCGACGTGTTCCTCAAGAAGAGTCTGGGCTTCGTCAAGGATGCGGTGGAGCAGAACTGGGTGCTGGGCACCGCGGCCAAGCTGGAGCCGGCCGACATGGTGCGGCTGCAGGACGATCTGAAAAAGCTCTACCTGGCCGATTACCAGCGCGCCTGGGTGGGGCTGTTGAACGGCATCAAGATCAAGTCGCCCCAGAACACCCAGCAGGCGGTGGACATGCTGGACGTGCTGGGACGGCCGGACAGCCCCATGAAAGCCATCCTCCAGGCGGTGGAGAAGAACACCACCCTCGGTAAGGCGGCTGCCGCCGCCGCCGACCTGCTGTCGAAAACCGCCGGCAAGGCGCTGCCCACCGCCGACGACGCCACCCAGAAGGCGCTGGCGGCGGCCCGCCTGGCCGCCGGTCTGGACAGCGGGCCGGACCCGGTGCGCGACCTGGAGGCGTCGTTCCGGCCCCTCAACAGCCTGGTGGCCGCCGACGCCCCGGACAAACCCATCGCCCTCAACGGCACCTTGACCCAGATCGGCGCGCTGCACGACTACCTGATGCAGCTCAATCCCAACGATCCCAGCAAACTGGCGCCCGGCGGCAACGACGTGGTGCGCCAGTCGCAGACCGAGTTCGGCCATCTGCCGGAGCCGGTGCGGGGCTGGCTGCTGAGCCTGACCACCAGCGGCGGCGACCGCGCCCGTTCGGTGGCCAAGGCCCAGCTGGCGGAAGCGGTGAAGGCCGGTGCCGGGGCGCCGTGCCGGGCGGCTCTGGACAACCGCTATCCCTTCCACGCCTCGCCCCAGGACGTGCTGCTGGCGGATTTCGGCAAGCTGTTCGCCCCCAACGGGGTGATCGACCAGGTGTTCCAGGCCAATCTCAAGCCCTTCGTCGACACCAGCCGGCGCGAATGGCGGGAGATGGTGTCGGACAAGCCATTGGGGCTGTCGCCGGCAGTCATCCGCCAGTTCCAGAACGCCGCCCGCATTCGCGAGTCCTTCTTCCCGGCCGGCGGCACCCAGCCGCAGATTCAGTTCGAGCTCAAGCCCCTGGCGCTGGATAACACGGTCAGCGCGTTCCGTCTCAACGTCGAAGGCCAGGAGGCGGTCTACCGCCACGGGCCCGAGCAGATCGCCAAGTTCCAGTGGCCGGGACCCAGCACCAATGCGGGGGTGCGGATGGTGTTCGAGACCCTGGACGGGCGCCAGATCAGCCGTCTCAATGAAGGCACCTGGGCGTTCTTCCGGCTGCTGGACGAGAACACGGTGGAGCAGACCGGCCTGCCGGACCGCTTCACCCTCACCTTCCAGGCGGAAGGATTCACCGCCCGCTACGAACTGCGCGCGGGCAGCGTCAACAACCCCTTCAACACGCTGGATCAGTTGCAGGGATTCCGTTGCCCGGAGGGCTTGTGAGCGGATCGGCGCCGTACCCCGGTTTTTATGGAAAGTTTCCCCACCTGGGGGATTTCGTGTCGCGGCGGCTGCCGCGTGACTTCATCGATTCCTGGGACCGTTGGCTGCAGACCGGGATGTCGGCCAGCCGCGAGCAGTTGGGCGACGGCTGGCTCGACCGCTATCTGATCAGCCCCATCTGGCGTTTCGCCCTCAGTCCCGGATTGTGCGGCAGCTCGGCCTGGGCCGGCATCCTGATGCCCAGCGTCGACCGGGTCGGCCGCTATTTTCCGCTGACCATTGCGGCTTCGGTGGAAGCCCATACCTTGCCCTATCTGTTTCTGCCCCGGCATTCCTGGTTCGAGAACCTGGAGCGGCTGGCCCTGAGCGGCCTGGACGACGAGTTCGACCTGGACGCGTTCAACCATGGACTGGAACGCAACCCGACCCCGACCAGTTCGGGTTTCCTGCAGGAACTGATCCCGCCCGATGCCGCCACCAATCCCCGCCGCGCCTTCCAGTGGGGACTGCACGACCTGGATCAGATGCCGGCGGTGTTCGCCGACTTCAACCGGCACCTGCTGGGGCAGCTGATGCCGACCTACAGCTATTGGAGCACGGCCGGATCGGAGAACCTGGGGCCGACCTTTCTGGTGTGCGAGGGACTGCCGCCGGTGGATGCCTACACCGCCCTGCTGACCGGCGACTGGTCGCAGCGCGGCTGGTCGGTGCGGGTCTACGCGGTGGCCCATCCCAGCGGCGACGAGACCGTGCCGGCCCGCCCCAACGTCACCCGGCCGGTCGCCGAGCCCACCCGGCAGGTGGCGCGCTGGGTGTCGGCGGGCCGCACCACCGTGGGATGCCGCCGCAAAATCAACGAAGACGCGCTGCTGGACCGGCCCCAGGCCGGCTTGTGGGTGGTCGCCGACGGCATGGGCGGGCACCAGGCCGGCGATGTCGCCAGCAAGGCCATCGTCTCCGCGCTGGCGGACCTGCCTCCCGCCGATGATCCGGCGGTTTTCCAGGAGTCGGTCGCGGCCGCGCTGCAGAAGGTCAATGCCGAACTGTGGAAGATGGCGGAGGAGTCGGACCGCGGCGAGGTCATCGGCAGCACCGTGGTGGCCCTGTTGGCCAAGGGCAGCCAGTGCCGGTTCCTGTGGGCCGGCGACAGCCGCTTGTACCGCTGCCGCAACGGCCAGCTGGAGCAGTTGACGCGCGATCATTCGCTGTTCGACGATCTGGTGCGGCAGGGCATCGGCAACGTCGACCAACTCCTGGAGCAGGGCCGCTGCAACGTGATCACCCGCGCGGTGGGTGCCGATACCGAACTGGAGCCGGAATTCGGCCAGTGCGAGGCGAACGTCGGCGACCTCTACCTGCTCTGTTCCGACGGCCTCGACAAGGAACTGTCCGCCGCCGACATCGCTCTCCTGTGCGCGCAGGGCGATCAGGAGACCATCGTCGAGGAACTGATCCGGGTGGCCGAGGAGCGAGGCGCCCGCGACAACGTGACGGCCATCGTCATCCGCTACATCGCCGGTTGACGGCTGAAATTCGCCGTTCTATCCCGAATTAGATCGCTGCATGGTAGTAGCGGCCGGTCGATGGACGTAGAATCGGGCGCGGCGGGGAAGAACCGCGCCGGGAGCGCTGCCCCGGATGGCCGGATCGGGCTGCCGATCTCGGCCGCAGAGGGATACGGAGTTCCGCATCGTACGACGATCAACGAAAAGGGGGACGGGTGAGCTCACTGGATATCGAAGCATTGTTGCAAGAGCTGTCGGAAGACGCACCCTGCGGGGACGATCTCGAGTACGACGCCGCCTTCATCGCGCTGGAGAAGTCGGCGAAAGGCGTGCCCGAGCAGCAGATCGGCAGCCGCATCGAGCCGGCCCAGCCGCCCAACTGGCGCGAGGTCCGGCGCGACTCGCTGGCACTGCTGGAGCGGACCCGCGACCTGCGGGTGATCCTGGTTCTGGTGGAGGCGGAGCTCCACATGGCGGGGCTGGACGGCCTGAGCGGCGGGCTGACGCTGATCAGCGAAGCCGTGCAGCGCTACTGGGATTCCATTCATCCGGCCCTCGACCCCGACGACGGCAACGATCCCACCCAAAGGGTCAACATCCTGATGGGGCTGTGCGACGGCGACCTGTTCCTGAGACCCTTGCTCACCGTGCCGCTGCTGAATTCGCGGGCGCTGGGCGCCCTCACCCTGCGCGATTACCAGATCGCTTCCGGCAAGCTGCCGCCCGGCGAGGAAGAGACCGCCGCCGCCGGCGATTTCAGCCGCATCGGCGCGGTGGCGACCGATTGTGGCGAAGAGGCGGTGATGGCCGCGCTGGAAACCGTCGGGGCCTGCCTGACGACGCTGGACCAGTTGGAACAGGCCATCGTCGATCGGGTCGGGGTCGGCAACGCGGAGGGCTTCGGCCCTCTGCGGGACAGCCTCAAGGACATCAAGCAGCTGTTTGTGCGCTATGCTCCTGTGTCCGGCGGCGACGGCGGGGATACCGGGCTGGCCGAAGGGGAGGGCGGCGGAGTCGCGACAGGCGGCGGGGCGGTCGGAGCGGTGCGCAGCCGCCAGGACGTGCTGCGGGTGCTGGATCTGGTATGCGACTATTACCTCAAGAACGAACCTTCCAGCCCGATTCCGCTGCTGATCAATCGGGCAAAAAAACTGGTCCCCATGGACTTCATGGGGATCATGCGGAATATGGCCCCGGGTGGGCTCTCCGAGGTGGAGAACCTGAGGGGTCCGGCAGACGACGATAATGTGTAGCTGATAACTCGCAGGAGGTTAAAGTGGCAGAAAGCAGTCAGAAATTCATAGCCCGTAACCGGGCTCCCAGGGTCCAGATCGAATACGACGTGGAACTGTACGGTTCCGAGAAAAAGGTCCAGCTGCCCTTCGTGATGGGAGTGCTGGCGGACCTTTCCGGCAAGCCGGCGGAACCGCTGCCTCAGGTGGGCGACCGCAAGCTGCTGGAAGTCGACGTCGACAACTTCGACGAACGCCTGAAATCGATGAAGCCGCGGGTGGCGTTCCAGGTGCCCAATACCCTGACCGGGGAAGGCAACATCAACGTCGACATCACCTTCGAGAGCATGGAGGATTTCTCCCCGGCGGCGGTGGCCCGCAAGGTGGAAGGTCTCAACAAGCTGCTGGAGGCGCGCACCCAGTTGGCCAATCTGATCACCTACATGGATGGCAAGGCCGGCGCCGAGCAGCTCATCGCCAAGGTGATGAGCGATCCGAGCCTGCTGCAGTCGCTGGCCTCGGCACCCAAGCCGGCCGATCAATCCCCTGCCGAAGAAACCAAGGAGTAAGCCATGGCCGAGCTGGAAACCCAACAACAGGCCGGCGCGACCGCCACCCTCGAAGGCGGCGATTTCTCGTCGCTGCTCAACAAGGAGTTCAAGCCCAAGTCGGACCGGGCCAAGGAAGCCGTGGAGTCGGCGGTTTCGACCTTGGCGGAATACGTGCTCAAGGGGGTCACCACCGTTTCCGAGGACGCGGTCAAGACCATCGAGGCCATCATCGCCGAGATCGACCGCAAGCTGACCGAGCAGGTCAACCTGATCATGCATCACGAGGATATGCAGCAGCTCGAGGGCGCCTGGCGCGGTCTGCGCTACATGGTGACCAACACCGAAACCGACGAGATGCTGAAGATCAAGGTCATGAACATCTCCAAGAAGGAGCTGGCCAAGACCCTCAAGAAATTCAAGGGAACCGCCTGGGACCAGAGTCCCATGTTCAAGAAGATCTACGAAGAGGAATACGGCCAATTCGGCGGCGAACCCTTCGGTTGCCTGGTGGGGGACTATTTCTTCGACCATTCCCCGCCGGACGTGGAACTGCTGGGCCAGATCGCACAGATTTCGGCGGCCTCCCACTGCCCCTTCATCTCCGGCCTGTCGCCCTCGGCGCTGCAGATGGATTCCTGGTCGGAACTGGCGAATCCCAGAGACCTGACCAAGATCTTCTCGACGCCGGACTATGCGGCCTGGAGGTCGCTGCGCGACTCGGACGATTCCAAGTACGTCGGCCTGGCCATGCCGCGTTTCCTGGCGCGGTTGCCTTACGGCAGCAAGACCGATCCGGTGGAGGAGTTCGATTTCGAGGAAGATACCGCGGCCGCCAACAGCGCGAACTACACCTGGGCCAATTCGGCCTATGCCATGGCCACCAACATCAACCGTTCCTTCAAGCTGTACGGCTGGTGTTCGAGGATCCGCGGCATCGAGTCCGGCGGCGCGGTGGAAGGCCTGCCGGTGCACACCTTCCCGACCGATGACGGCGGTGTGGACATGAAGTGCCCGACCGAGATCGCCATCAGCGATCGGCGCGAGGCGGAACTGGCCAAGTCCGGTTTCATGCCGCTGCTGCACAAGAAGAACTCGGATTTCGCCGCGTTCATCGGCGCCCAGTCGCTCAACAAGCCGGCGGAATACGAGGATCCGGACGCCACCGCCAATGCCAATCTGGCGGCGCGGCTGCCCTATCTGTTCGCCACCTGCCGGTTCGCCCATTACTTGAAGTGCATCGTGCGCGACAAGATCGGTTCCTTCAAGGAACGTTCCGACATGCAGATCTGGCTCAACAACTGGATCATGCAGTACGTGGACGCCAACCCGGCCATGTCCTCGGAGCGCGAGAAGGCGATCAAGCCGCTGGCGGCGGCGGAAGTGGTGGTCGACGAGGTGGAGGGAAATCCGGGCTATTACAGCGCCAAGTTCTTCCTGCGTCCGCACTACCAATTGGAAGGCTTGACCGTCTCGTTGCGGCTGGTTTCCAAATTGCCGTCGGCAAAGGCCGGCTAGGGAACCGCTGATTGATTCAGCGGTTTCCGCGGTGCAGGGATGCACCGCCACAATCGGCGGCTGCAAGCCGACGATGGTGTGAGTCACCGGGAAACCGCGTTTTCCGGTGACGGCCGCTGATAAATCCGGGATGGATTTATTCAGCGCTCCCGTTAAGCACCGCTGATTGATTCAGCGGTTCCCGCGGTGCAAGGATGCACCGCCGAGCGGCGGCTGCGAGCCGTTGATTTTGTGATTGACCGGGATACCGTATTTTCCGGTTGTGGGCGCTGAGCAAGCCAGGATGGATTGGTCCGGCGCCGCCGATTGACTGCTGGGTGTTCGGGAGTCGGTGTTCTATCCCGAAGTAGATGTCGGAAAGCAGAAGTTGGATTTCCGACCGGCGTGGGGACGAAGTGGCCCCCGCCTTGGTTTCCCAAGCGAATGTCCGGGTTCGGTTGGGGGAATGCATGACCGGATGAACCTTTCTGGAACAACACTCAACATAGGAGCAAGAAAATGGCAGTTGATATGTTTTTGGATATTCCCCCGATCAAGGGCGAATCGAAGGACAACACCCACAAGGAGAAGATGGACATTCTGGCTTGGAGCTGGGGCATGTCCAACTCCGGTTCCGGCCATGTCGGCGGCGGTTCGGGGTCGGGCAAGGTCAACGTACAGGACATCAGCCTCACCAAGTACATCGACAAGGCGAGTCCCGACCTGATGAAGTCCTGCTGCAACGGCAAGCACTTCGACAAGGCGACCCTGATCGTGCGCAAGGCCGGCGAAAAGCCGCTGGAGTACATCACGATCACCATGACCGACGTGATGATCACGGCCGTCAGCACTGGCGGGTCCGGCGGCGAAGACCGTCTGACCGAAAACGTCACGCTGAACTTCACCAAGGTCAAGGTCCAGTACAAGGAACAGGCCAAGACCGGCGCCCAAGCGGCAGCTCCGGAATTCGAATGGAGCATCGAAGGAAACGCGTAACCCGCGTTTTCCTTGCAGACCGCCCCGCCTGCAAAGGCGGGCGCGGTTGTTTTTTTGTTTGACGATCCGAGGAACCGCTGAATTGATCGGCCGTTCCCTTTCGACCAGATTGCAGCGAGCGGCAGTACCGGCGGCTGAAGGTTCCAGGCCGGCGGCGCTGCGGTTCAGCAACCCTTAGGAAAGCCAATATGCTTGCCGAGCAGAGTTTGCACGAGGGTACTCCCCACGAGGCCTTGGCCCGCCTGCAGGAGCAGGTGAGGAAAGACCCTTCCAACCCCAGACTGCGGGTGTTTTTGTTCCAGCTCCTGGCGGTGCTGGGGCATTGGGAGAGGGCCCAGACCCAGTTGAAGGTCTGTGCCGAACTGGATCCCGCCAATCTGTTGATGGCGCAGATGTACCGCGAAGCGATCCTGTGCGAGGTGTTGCGGGCGGAAGTCTTTGCCGGCCTGCGGACGCCCCTGGTTTTCGGCGATCCCGAGCAGTGGATCGCCTTGCTCATCGAGGCTTTGCGGCTGGATCACGAAGGCCTGGTGGCTGAGGCCCGCGATTTGCGCAGCCAGGCTTTGGAGCAGGCGCCGGCCATCGCCGGCAGCGTCGACGAGCAGCCGTTCGAGTGGATCGCCGATGCGGACAGCCGCTTGGGTCCGGTACTGGAAGCGGTCGTCAACGGCCGCTACTACTGGGTGCCGTTCCACCGTTTGGCCAAGCTCGACATCGAGGCTCCGGCGGATTTGCGGGATCTGGTGTGGATGCCGGCCCAGCTGCAATGGGTCAACGGCGGCAGCGCCAGCGGCCTGATACCGACCCGCTACGCCGGCTCGGAGCGTTCCACCGATCCGCACATCCTGATGTCCCGCAAGACCGAATGGAACGAACTGGTGGAAGGCAGCTACAGCGGCCTGGGGCAGCGGTTGTTCGTCACCGACCGGAACGAGTACCCGCTCATGGACGTGCGTTCTATCGCATTGACCAAAGCCGCGGGCTGACGCCCATGGCCGAGCTGCTGCCCACCGAACGGTTGCAGCCGTCCCTGCTGGATCGGTTGGCGGACGACGAACCGGGGGAGACCCAGGAATCCCGCGACAAGCGGGTGCTGTCCCAGCGGCGTTTGCGGGAGAGCGTGTTGCGCGATCTCGCCTGGCTGCTGAATTCGACCGCCATGGATTCCGGCGGCAAGCTCAAGAGCTTTCCGGAAGTGGCGCGATCGGTGGTGAATTACGGCATCCCGGCACTCTCGGGAACCAGCGTTTCCGGTACCGATGTGGTGGTGCTGGAACGCAACCTGCGCCAGGCGATCACCGCCTTCGAACCGCGTATCCTTAAAAACTCCCTGAAGATCAAAGTGATCGCCTCCAAGGATCTCTACAACCACAACGCTCTGGCGTTTGAGATCGAAGGCGACCTGTGGATGCAGCCGTTGCCGCTGCGGCTCTATCTGCAGACGGAGATCGACCTGGAAACCGGACATGTAGACCTCATCGACCGCGGCGGCTGACCCCATGGATCCCCGATTGCTCGAATACTATGAAAAGGAACTGAGTCACCTCCGGGAAATCGGCGGCGAGTTCGCCCGGGAATATCCGAAGATCGCCGGTCGGCTGGCCTTGACCGGGGGCGAGGGGGCCGAGTGCCCGGACCCCTACGTGGAGCGCTTGCTGGAGGGCTTCGCCTTCCTCGCGGCGCGGGTCCAGCTCAAGATCGACGCGGAATTCCCGGCGTTCACCCAGCACCTGCTGGATGTGGTCTATCCCCATTACCTGGCGCCCACCCCGTCCATGGCCATGGTCCACATGATCCCGGACCGCACCCAAGGCTCCCTGGAAGACGGTTTTACGGTGCCGGCCAAGTCTACCCTCCGGTCGAATCTGGCCAAAGGCGAGCAAACCGCTTGCGAATACACCACGGCCCACGAAGTCGTGCTGTGGCCCATCGAGGTGACCGATGCCGAATACCTGGTAGGCGCCAGTGCCATCGCCAACATGGGCGTGCCCAGCCTGGCCGGGGGCAAGGCCGGGTTGCGGCTGCGGCTGCGCACCACCTTGCCGGGGCTGGCGTTCGAACAGCTGCCGCTGAACGATCTGCCGCTCTATCTGCACGGGACCGGCCAGTTGCCGGTGCATCTGTGCGAACAGCTGCGCGCCAACACGCTGGCGGTCGTGGTGATTCCCACCGGCCGGCCGGCCCGCTGGCACGAAACGGTTTCCTACGGGCCGTTGGCGGGAGTGGGGTTCGCCGACGACGAAGCCCTGCTGCCTTACACGGCGCGCTCGTTCCAGGGTTACCGCCTGCTGCACGAGTATTTCGCCTTTCCCCAACGGTTCCGCTCTGTGCGTCTGAACAACCTGAGGCCGGGTTTGGCTCGCTGTCCCGAGCCGGAGGTGGACATCGTAGTGGTGTTCGACCGGGTCTGCCAGCCGCTGGAGAATGCCCTGAACGCCGGCCAGTTCGTGCCGTTCGCCACCCCCGCGGTCAACCTGTTCTCCAAGCGTACCGACCGCATCCAGCTGAGCCGCCAGATTCCCGAGTATCACATCCTGGCCGACCGCACCCGGCCCATGGATTACGAGGTGCACAGTGTCCTGGAAGTGACCGGTTACGGCGAAACCCAGGACCGGGAACAGGAGTTCCAGCCGTTTTACGGCCTCAAGAGCCGCCGGGGCGGTCGCGACAACCGCGGCTTCTATGCCCTGCGGCGGCGCAAGCGGGTGCTGTCCTCGCGGCAGCGGAGGGAAGGGCTTAGGACCAGCTACATCGGCCACGAAGTATTCCTGTCGTTGGTCGATGCCAGTGCCGCGCCGTTCGCGACCGATCTGCAGCAGCTGGGGCTCAGGACGCTTTGTACCAACCGCGACCTGCCGCTGTTGATGCCTTTGGGGGTGGGAGACACCGATTTCACCCTGGAAGCCGGGGTGCCGGTGCAGACGGTGCGCTGCCTGGCCGGACCCACCAAGCCCCGGCCTTCGCCGGCCGATGGCGAGGTCGCGTGGCGCTTGATCAACCATCTGTCGGTCAACTATCTGAGCCTGGAAGACCAGGGCGGCCGGGAGGGGGCGACCGCGTTTCGCGACTTGCTGGCGCTCTATGCCGACCTGACCGATTCCTCGGTGCTCAAGCAGGTGGAAGGGCTGCTGTCGGTGGGAGTCCGCAACGTGATCCGCCGCATCGACGCCAAGGGCCCCATCGTGTTCGGGCGCGGCCTGGAAATCAGCGTCAAGTTCGAGGAGTCGGCCTTCGTCGGCTCCGGCCTGTTCCTGCTGGGCGCGGTGCTGGATCAGTTCTTCGCCCGCTATTCCTCCATCAACACCTTCACCGAAACGGTGATCCTGACCACGGATCGCGGGGAGATCATGCGATGGCCGGTTCGCAAGGGACAACGGCATACCCTGTGATGGAATCGCTTCGGGATCACCCGGAGCGCTTCGATTTCTTCCAGGCCCTGCGGCTGATCGAATGCCTTTACGCCGACCGTCCCCGCCTGGGGACCGGCAAGATGGCGAGCGACGATCCCGTCCGCCTGGGGCAGGAGCCGGAAATGGATTTCGCCCCGGCCACGCTGAGGTCCTGCAAGACCGGCCGCAGCGGGATCGACCGGCTGACCGTGCGGTTCCTCGGCCTGTTCGGCCCCAATGGCCCCTTGCCCCTGCATCTGACCGAGTACGCCCGGCAGCGGCTGCACCACCACGGCGATCCCACCTTCACCGCCTTCGCCGACATCTTCCACCACCGCATGCTGTGCCTGTTCTACCGGGCCTGGGCGGCCTCCCAGCCGACCGTCATGCGCGACCGCCCCAACGCCGGCCGCGACGGTTTTTACGTGGGCAGCCTGTTGGGATTGGCGCCCAAGCCCATGCGGGAGCGCGATGCGGTCAACGATCTGGCCAAGTTCCATTACGCCGGCTTGCTGGCAGGCCAGACCCGCCATCCCGACGGCTTGGGTGCGCTGTTGGGCGACTATTTCGGCTATCCGGTGGTGGTGGAGGAATATGTGGGGGAATGGATGGAGATCGCCCCCGCCGACCAGTCCCGCCTGGGGGCGTCGCCGCGCCTGGCGACCCTGGGCCAGTCCACCATCGCCGGTGCCCGTGTGTGGGGCTGTCAGCACAAGTTCCGGCTGGTGCTGGGAGCGCTGGGACTGGAGCAGTACCGCGCCATGCTGCCGGGCGGCGGCGAACTGGCCGAACTGGTCGCGCTGGTGCGCAACTATGCCGGGGATGAACTGGCCTGGGACGTGAACCTGATCCTGGCGGGGGCCGAGATTCCTTCGGCCCGGCTCGATGGCGCCACCCAACTGGGCTGGACCAGCTGGCTGGGCGACCGTGCCGGCCCCATAGCCGCCTACGACCTGATGCTCAATCCCTTCTTTTCACGACAATAACACGGCGTTCTGCCGCCTGGAGAATCCGCAATGACTGAAATCAGCCGCGTCAAACTGTTCGGCAAGCTGAACCGCGTTTGCTACAAGGGGATCGAAAGTGCCACCGTGTTCTGCAAACTCAGGGGCAATCCTTATGTGGAACTGGTGCACTGGATCCACCAGCTGCTGCAGCTGCAGGACTCCGACCTGCACCGGGTGGTCAAGCAGTTCAACATCGATCCGGGCCGGCTGGTGAAGGACATCACCGAGGCGCTGGACCTGCTGCCGCGCGGATCGACGTCCATCTCCGACCTGTCGTCCCACGTGGAAGACGCGGTCGAGCGGGGCTGGGTCTACGGCACCTTGATGTTCGGCGAGAGCCAGGTGCGCAGCGGCCATCTGATGGTGGGGCTGGTCAAGACCAAGGAGCTGAACCACCAGCTGCTGTCCATATCCCGCGAGTTCGAGAAGATCAAGCCCGACACCCTCACGGAACGCTTCGCCGAAGTGGTGGCCGGCTCTCCCGAGGAAGGGCTGGGGTCCACCGACGGCTTCCAGGTCGGCGGTGGCGCGGCGCCGGGCGAGGCCAGCGGCGCCATGGCGCCGGCGGCGATGGGCAAGCAGGAGGCCCTCAAGCAGTTCACCGTGGATTTGACCGAGCAGGCCCGCTCCGGCAAGATGGACCCCATCGCCGGGCGCGACGAGGAAATCCGCCAGGTCATCGACATCCTCATGCGGCGCCGGCAGAACAACCCCATCCTCACCGGCGAGGCCGGCGTGGGCAAGACCGCGGTGGTGGAAGGCTTCGCCCAGAAGATCGTGGCCGGCGACGTGCCGCCGCCGCTGAAGGACGTGAGCCTGCGCACCCTGGACGTGGGCCTGCTGCAGGCCGGCGCCAGCATGAAGGGCGAGTTCGAGCAGCGCCTGCGGCAGGTCATCGAGGAGGTGCAGGCAAGCCCCAAGCCCATCATTCTGTTCATCGACGAGGCCCACACCCTGGTGGGGGCTGGCGGTGCGGCCGGTACCGGCGATGCCGCCAACCTGCTCAAGCCGGCCCTGGCCCGAGGCACCCTGCGCACCGTGGCGGCCACCACCTGGGCCGAATACAAGAAACACATCGAGAAGGATCCGGCCCTGACCCGCCGCTTCCAGGTGGTGCAGGTGCACGAACCCAGCGAGGAAAAGGCGGTGCTGATGATGCGCGGCGTCGCATCCGTCATGGAAAAGCACCACAAGATCCAGGTGCTGGACGAGGCCCTGGAAGCGGCGGTCAAGCTGTCCCACCGCTACATCCCGGCGCGCCAGCTGCCCGACAAGTCGGTCAGCCTGCTCGATACCGCCTGTGCCCGGGTCGCCATCAGCCAGCATTCGGTGCCGGCGGAAGTGGACGATTGCCGCAAGCGCATCAGTGCCCTGGAGACCGAATTGGCCATCATCGGCCGGGAAAAGGCCGTGGGCATCGATACGGCGAAGCGGGAAGCCGCCGCCAACGAAAAACTGGTGGCCGAGCAGGAGCGACTGGCACAGCTGGAGGAGCGCTGGAACAGCGAGAAGGATCTGGTGGCCAGGATATTGGACCTGCGCGGCAAGCTGCGCGCGGGCGGCAATCCGGTGGATACGGTTCCGGTCGAAGGTAGGGCGGGCTTCAGCCCGCCAAGTCCGGCCGAAGCCGGACCTAGCGGGGAAAATGCTTCTGCGGCAGACCGCGAAGCCTTGTTGGCCGAACTCAAGACGCTGCAGGACCAGTTGCACGAATTCCAGGGCGAGAGCCCGCTGATCCTGCCCTCGGTCGATCACCAGGCGGTGGCGTCGGTGGTGCAGGACTGGACCGGCATCCCCGTAGGCCGCATGGTCAAGAACGAGATCGAAACCGTGCTGAAGCTGGCAGACAACCTGGAACAGCGCATCATTGGCCAGCGCCACGCCCTGGAGATGATCGCCAAGCGCATCCAGACCTCCCGCGCCGGGCTCGACAACCCCAACAAGCCCATCGGCGTGTTCATGCTGGCCGGCACCTCCGGCGTCGGCAAGACCGAGACCGCCCTGGCCCTGGCCGAAGCCCTGTATGGCGGCGAGCAGAACGTCATCACCATCAACATGAGTGAATACCAGGAGGCCCACACCGTTTCCACCCTGAAAGGCGCACCGCCCGGCTATGTGGGCTACGGCGAAGGCGGCGTGCTGACCGAGGCGGTGCGGCGCCGGCCGTACAGCGTGGTGCTGCTGGACGAGGTGGAAAAGGCCCACCCGGACGTTCACGAAATCTTCTTCCAGGTGTTCGACAAGGGCTGGATGGAAGACGGCGAGGGCCGGGTGATCGACTTCAAGCACACCCTGATCCTGCTCACCACCAACGCCGGCACCGAGCTGATCTCCAACCTGTGCAAGGACCCGGAACTGATGCCGGAACCGGAAGGCATCGCCAAGGCCCTGCGGGAACCGCTGCTGAAGGTGTTCCCGCCGGCCCTGCTCGGCCGTTTGGTGGTCATTCCCTACTACCCCTTGAGCGACGAGATGATCGCCGCCATCGCCAAGCTCCAACTGCGCCGCATCGAGAAGCGCGTCATGGAGAGCCACGGCGTGCCCTTCACCTACGACGACGAGGTGGTCAAGCTCATCGCCAGCCGCTGCACCGAACTGGAAAGCGGCGGCCGCATGGTCGACGCCATCCTCACCAATACCGTATTGCCGAGTATCAGCGGCGAATTCCTATCCCGAATGATGGAAGGTAAGAGCATCGAAAGAGTACATGTTTCGGTGGTTGATGGCGAGTTCGGGTATGGGTTTGAGTAGATGGGTTATAGGAATCCGCGATCGTGATGAAGCTGTTGGACTCCGGATTATCTAGCACGCAGCAGCCTGTTCAAGATCTTGTGAAAGACTTTACCTATAGACAACCCAAACCCTGGACGACTTGGCGTTTAACAAGCCGCTCTGCCACCGTTTCATGCGGGCTCGCAAAACTTATTTGGAAAATATAGATAAATATTCCTTTGCAATATGGTGTTGTCTCAATAGATGGAGGAGGCATAATGGCTACTTTTCAATGCGGGACATGCAAACACATCGCCGAGTTCATGAAGCGGGGTTGGGAGTTGGCCGATGAGGCCTGCCCAAAATGCAAAAAAATCGGTGGCTGGAAAGAATATACCGGTCCTTTGTCGGACTTCATGATTGATAGGGAAGATGCTCGCTTTGAACCGCTCAAGAAGGAGGTTGCCGATGCGAAGCAGGCTCGCGATACTCTGAAATCAGAGTTGGATGGCATTCAGAAGGATGTCAATAAAGCCGAGCACCAATATAACTCGGAATGCAAGGACTACAGCTTGGAACAAATCAAGATGGCGATCAGGCAGCTGGAGAAGAAAATGGATGCCATGGTAGATGTCGCCAACAGGTTCAGGACAGCCGATGAGAAATATACGGTCCTGAGCGAAAAGTTGGAGTATCTCGGAAACCGGGAAGGTGTAAGAAAGGATGCGCCTAAGGTCTTTGATGCCGCCCACGGCGTGGGGCAGAGTTCCGGGGAGAATAAGCTTTATATTGGCAATAGACAGTATGTTTCGCGGCATGGGGATAAGAGTATGAAGAAGAAACTTCGCATCCTCGATGTCCCAAATTGGTCTCCGGGGCTCAACGTGTCTTGGGTTGAGGGTGGAATTAGCGCAAAAGCCAGATTCAAGTTGAAACTTAATGAAAGTAATGCCTATGCGAACATCCCGGATGATGTGCTCCAGAAATTTAAGGATACTCCGAGGTTTCAAAATGCAGACGAGTTTCTCGCTATTTGTCGGACGGACGGGAAAGGCTCTTTGTTATGGTACAACAAGAACGGAGAAAATCGCCCTTCGTGGACCGCCTTGGAGATCTGGGTAATACTTAGGGCTGGGTATAGGTTCACTTTTTCCGATAGCAAACATGACGGTGCGGGAAGAAAAATCGTGTTGATGCCACCGATGAACGATTGAGTCCGCGTGGGGCGGAACCGGCTTCATCGGATTTGGCCACAGGTGGGAACGGACAGTGACGCACACGGATGCCTGGGGGAGACTCTCGATGATTCTAGGCCGATGGTTGAATCTTCGCATGGCTTGGCGGGTTACCCTTCGTGCATCCTCCCTGCGACCTGAGGGGCGTTGCCGGCGAACTTCTATCCCGAATAACAGAATGTGTTGAGACGGAAGGCGAAGTAGCCGCTGGATATTCTGGTGCTTTCACTGATCATGGCAAGCCGGGCCTGTAGAAGTGTCATCGGTTTTGCAATTTGGTATTCGGATTGCCAGTGCACAGCATGCCGGGGTATTCCGGATAGCGAAGATCGGTACTGTATTGAACCTATCCTGGGTAGTGAGTAGGGATTGGATATGAGTATGGTGGTCACGTCTTTGGCGGATTTGTAAAGCTGCGAAATAACGGATATGAACGAAATAACCGAAGAATCCCTGTTCGGAAATGAAGAAACGCAAGAGCTATCGCTTTCCGACGTTCTCGAGTTTGCCATGGCGCTGCACCAGGAAAACCGTTTCGATGCGGCGGAAGAGGTGTACCGGTCGATATTGAAGCAGGTCCCGGATCATCCCGATGTCATGCATTTCTTCGGATTATTGCGGCATCAGCAGGGGCATCCGGTGGAAGGTGCGGAGTGGATCTCCAAGGCCCTGGAGGTCGTCCCCGATTACGTGGATGCCCGCAACAATCTGGGCAACATCTATCTGCAGACCGGCGATTTCGAACGCGCCGAACAATGTTTTCGTAAAGTCCTGGAATTACGCCCGGACTTCGTCGCCGCGTACGGGAACCTAGGGGTTGCATTGACTTGGCTGGAACAGTACGACGAGGCCATCGCCATGCAACTGGAAGCCATTGCACGAGATCCTCAGCCGGCCCATTACTACCAAAACCTGGGCAATACCTTCCAGAAGGCCGGCAACTACGAACGGGCGGTGGAAGCGTACCAGGACGCACTGGCGCGGCGGGTCTACGATCCCGATACCTATAAGAACCTGAGCCGGACGTTCTACCTGATGGGGAAGATCGATTCGGCCTTGAAAGTTCTGGAACAGTGGCTGGAGCACGAGCCGGATAACGCCACCGCATTACACATGCGCTCGGCTTACACAGGCCAGTCGGTGCCGGAACGGGCCAGCGACGACTACGTCCGGCAGACCTTCGACGGATTCGCGGAGTCCTTCGACATGGTGCTGAAGCGTCTGGAGTACAAGGCGCCGTTCCTGGTGGATCAAGCCCTCAAGTCGGTGGCCGGCGACCGTCTCGTCGGCGATGTGCTGGACGTGGGCTGCGGCACCGGACTGTGCGGTCCCCTGGTCAGACAGCGCGCGGCGCGTCTGGTGGGCATGGATCTGTCGTCGAAGATGCTGGAGCGGGCCCGCAACCGCGGCGTTTACGACGAGTTGCACGAGGCCGAACTGACGGAATTCATGGCGCGCTCCCATGCCGAATACGATGTGCTGCTGTGTGCCGACACCCTGTGCTACTTCGGTGATCTGGCGGGGGCGAGCGAAGCGGCCTACGGTGCGTTGAAGCCGGGCGGGTGGTTCATTTTCACGCTGGAGAAGCTGGAAGACGACTCGCTGGATACCCATCTCAACCTGCATGGGCGCTACAGCCACAGTGAACCCTATGTGAGGCGGGTCGTGCAGGCGGCCGGATTCTCGGTAACGGACATCGGGACCGCAGCCTTGCGGCTGGAATTCGGCAAGCCGGTTACGGGAATGGTGGTTACGGTACAAAAGCCGTAGGCGCGGCGCGCGCGCTACGGCCGGTAGGGCGATTGGGTGTTAGTTGACGGCAGGTAAAGGGGTTACGACGATGAGCAAGTTCACTCCTGTTTATGTTAAAGCGAGAGATGTCTTCACCAAGCAGAAGTTTGCCACTCCCGATTGGGACAAATTCCTGACCAAGACCTGTCCGCTCGCATCGTTGTTCGGGGCATCGGGGTTCGATGCGGCCCATGCGGATCTGCCAGACAAACTGCGCAGCCAAATTCTGGCGGGGGCCAAGCACACCAACGCGGTCGCCGTGTTCTTCCTGGGGGGTGGACCCGGTGAAGTCATTTACGATGCTGCGCAGAACAAGACCTCGGCCGGCAGCTGGATCGAACGCGCCGCTGCCCTCAAGATGGCCAGGCACGTGTATCACGCCCACAAACAGGGTGGCCAGGATGTTTGGGTGTATTCTCCACCGAAGCGGCATCGCCAGCCGGTTTTCGAGGAACTGAGCGGAACCGATGAGACCATCAAGTCCAAGCTCGGGCAGGATGCCGAGATCTTCAGCCCCAAGGACCGGGATCTGATGTGCGACGCACTGGGAGTCGCGCGCAAGATCGCGATGGACGCCCAGGTCAAGGTCGATGCCCAGGGGGACGAAGCGAAGAACATGGTCAGGCGTTGGTTCCTGGATGGCAACTGCGGCGACACCGAGATGGCCGAAGCCCTCGCCAAGCTTTCTGCCGGGATCAAGAAAATCGCCAACGCCTGCAATTCTTCCACCCTGGTGTTCACCGACTACCTGGATTGGCGCAAGCAGCGCAACGACTATTTCGGCGGTGCATTTCGCGGCGGGGAGGGAGGTGGATTTCCCGTCATCTACCTGGAAGGTGCCTTCACCCGGCTGAAAGGTAACAGCGGCAAACTCTGGCTGTGTGCGGAAACCATCCTGCACGAATTGTCCCACCACGAGGTGAGCACCCAGGATCACCGTTACGACAGTTCCGGGCTGAAGCCCCACAAGAACCGCTTTCCTTACGCGAAGGCGATTGACAACGCCGACAGCTGGGGCTATTTCATGCTCGATTTGGCAGGTTATCTGTCGAAGGCCGATTTCAACAACACCTGGAAATAGGCCATCGGCAAGATTCGCTCAGTATCAAAGGTGACCGCGATGAACGACTCAGACAAGCTCTCGGCCAAACGGCTCGGACCCAAGGATGTTGCCCCGGTGACGATCGGCAGCCTCCGGTTCGAAGCCGTCCATTGGGGACGGGACCGGGGGTTTTCGCAGAACGGCGGATATGTTGCCGCGCTCGACAGCGTCAGCGGGGAAGAACTATGGACGCTGAAGATTTACGACATTGCGTATGACCCGGACCTGGAATCCGATGTGCAGGATATCTTCATTCGGTCGATGTCTCGATCCTGGTTCGGCAACAAGCTGAAGATCGCCGACGAACGCGGCCGAAAATACCTCGTCGACCCCGTTGCGCGGACCGTCGTTTCCGGCTGAGCCATGATGCTCTGCCGCCGGGGCGTCCGGGGATGGTGGCTGCGGGTCATTCTGATGGTTGCCGCGGGCGCCTGTTGCGCGGCGCTGCCGGTTCGGGTGGGCGCTGAAGGCCCACCCGCCGGCGCCGGAGAATCACCGGGAGGTCTCAAGGCGAAACGGCTCGGCCCACCCGAAGTGGACCCGGTGGTGATCGGCAAGCTGCGGTTTGAAACGCTCCCCTGGGGAAGAGACCGGGGATTGGGCCAGAACGGCGGCTACATCGTGGCCTACGACGATGCCAGTGGAGAGGAGTTGTGGATCTTGAAGGTTTACGGTATCTCCTATGATCCGACTCTGGAGCAGGATGTGCAGGACGTGTTCATCGCCTCCATGTCCAAGAGTTTTTTCGGTGGCAAGCTGCGCATCACCGACGAGCAAGGCCGGCATTATACGGTCGACCCGGATACCCGAACCGTGGTGCGCGATTAACCGCTCGGTATCCAGTAGTACTGCCGGTCGTCCGCTAGCGCTGCCGCTTGATCCGCTTAACCCTTATAGATTCGAGGCTTTCTGATATGCCCATTTCACAGGAACAGCGCTATGCCAAGGTCGAAAGCCCCCTGGGCGAGGATGCCTTGTTGTTCTATAGCATCCGTGGCAGCGAGGAAGTCGGCCGTCTCTATGAATACCAGCTGGAGGTGGTTAGCCAACGGGAGGATGTCGCGGCGAAAGACCTGCTGGGAAAACTGGTCAAGGTCCATGTGACCATGAGTGACGGCAGTGTCCGTAATTTCAGCGGTTATGTCTCCGAGTTCCGCCACGACGAAGAAGCCCTTTCGGGCCAATTTAGGTATGCCTTGACCCTCGTTCCATGGCTTTGGTTTCTGACCCGGGTGTCGGACTGCCGGATCTTCCAGAACAAGACCACGATGCAAATCGTCAAGGATGTCCTCAAGAAGCGTGGGTTCACGGCTGTAAAGGACAAGGTCACGGGGTCTCAGCCCCCCAGGGTTTATTGCGTTCAATACCGGGAAACGGATTTCAACTTTATCAGCCGACTGTTGGAAGAAGAGGGCATCTTTTATTTCTTCAAGGACGGCGAGATGGTGTTGATGAACGATGCAGCCGGGGTCGCGGCGATTTCCGGTTTGTCGACCTTGAAATATTATCCGCCTGAAAACATCGGGCGGCGCGATGAAGATCACGTCTATTCGTGGGTCATCAACAACAAGCTGCAGTCGGCGAAATACGTGCTGAAAGACTTCAATTTCACCACGCCTGCGACCGATTTGAAGGTCGACTCGGAGTTGTTTCAGGTCAAGCCTCCGGGTGGCGGCGACCAGTATGACTATCCCGGCGTATACGAAGAGACGGGGTTGGGAAAGAGCTATGCAAAGACCCGTATCGAGGCTCTTCAGGCGGAATACGAGCGCTATTACGGAGAGTCGAATGCCTTCAACATCGCGGTGGGCGAAACTTTTACTTTGGCACAGCATCCGCGGGCTTCGTTCAACCAGAAATACCTGGTGACCGGCATCAATTTCTGGGTGCAATCGAACGAATACACCTCATCGTCGGCCGGCGGAGGCTCCGTCGTTCAGCGCATGGCGGTGAGCGCCATCAAGTCCGGTATTCCGTTCCGGGCTGCCCAGCGAACGCCGAAGCCGGTCATGCGCGGTCCGCAAACCGCCATCGTGGTCGGGCCGAAGGGCGATGAAATCTACACCGACAAGTACGGGCGGGTCATGGTGGCGTTCCATTGGGATCGGGAAACCAAGCGCGACGAGACCAGTTCCTGCTGGATCCGGGTTTCCCAGGCGTGGGCCGGCAAGGCGTGGGGGGGCATCATGATCCCGCGCATCGGCCAGGAAGTCATCGTCGATTTTCTGGAAGGCGACCCCGACCAGCCCATCATCACCGGGCGGGTCTACAACGCCGATCAGACCGTGCCCTATTCCCTGCCGGACAACATGACCCGTTCGGGCGTCCAGTCCCGCAGTACCAAGGGTGCCGGGACCGACAACTTCAACGAGATCTACATGGAGGACAAGAAAGGCTCTGAGCTGCTTTCCATCCGGGCCGAGAAGGACATGAAGACGGTCGTGGAAAACAGTTCGACGATCGAGATCGGGATGGAAAAGAAGAGTCCCGGAAATCTGGATTGCAAGATTTACAACAACCGGACCACCGCCATCGAGCAGGGCAACGAGACCTTCCAGGTCAAGAAAGGCAATCAGGAAGACAAGATCGACATGGGGAATCGGACGACCACCCTGGGCATGGGGAACGATACCCTGACCATCAAGATGGGCAACCAGGAAACCAAGATCAACCTGGGGAAAAGTGCCACCGAGGCCATGCAATCCATCGAGCTCAAGGTCGGCAGCAGCAGCATCAAGATCGATCAGATGGGCGTGACCATCAAGGGCATGATGATCAAGATCGAGGGCACCATGCAGACCCAGGTGAAAGGCCTCATGACCCAGGTCAACGGCGATGCCATGCTCACCGTCAAAGGCGGCATTACCATGATCAACTGACCGCAGCCATCATGACCGAACCAACCTTTAAGAAGATACCGTCGCCGCAAGCGGCACCCTTGTGCGCGGATATCGAGCTCGAGGAACCGGCGCGCCGGTTCTTGCAGGCCGAACCCAGCCCCGCAGCGTTCCTTGCCCAGCTGATGGAACAGGGATTGTTGGTCGATGCGGTACGGTTTCTCGCGCGCGCCCTGCCGCACCGGGAGTCCACCTGGTGGGCCTGTCTGTGTGCGCGAACGACCTTGGGCGAGGACGCCAGGGCCGAGTTCAAAGCCGCCGTGGAGGCGGCGGAGCGCTGGGTTTACACGCCCAGCGAAGAAAACCGCCGGACGACTTACGACGCGGCGCAGGCGACCGATTTCGAAAGCCCTGTGGCGTGGGCGGCGATGGCGGCATTCTGGAGCGGCGGCAGCATGGCGCCGCCCGAAGCGCCGGTGGTGCCGCCGGCGGATAACCTGACGTCCAAGGCGGTTGCCGGTGCGGTGCTGTTGTCGGCCGTGATGAGCGAGCCGGAAAAGGCCCCGGAAAAGTACCGGACGTTCCTGGCGCAGGGGATCGACATCGCCAACGGCGGCAGCGGCCGGACGGGTCAGAAGCCGGCCGGCTGAGGACATACCCGGTTTTCGACAGCGATCAGAGCATCCAGACCCAACGAGGCCACCCATGGGACAGCCAGCAGCCCGGATCAGCGACATGCACGTTTGCCCGATGTTCACCGGGCCGGTACCCCACGTGGGTGGCCCCATCCTGCCGCCGGGGTGTCCGACGGTACTCATCGGCGGGTTGCCGGCGGCACGGGTGACCGACATGGCGGTCTGTGTGGGGCCGCCGGACGTCATCATCCTCGGCTCCTTCACGGTGCTGATCGGCAACATGCCGGCGGCGCGAATGGGAGACTCGACGGCTCACGGCGGCGTCATCGTGATGGGCTACCCGATGGTGTTGATCGGCTGAAGCCATGGCCGGTGAGGAGCGCGGAGGCGACGCATCGACCCGCGCAGTTCGTAGGATGGGTTAGACGCGCAACCCGCCGCTACTCTGCGCCGGCGTGGGCTCGGTGCGCGTCGTAACCCATCATCACAGCGGCTGTGGACTTGCGAGCCTGAGGCGGCGAGCCAGAACGTGGAACGATTCAGGCTGGTTGCCCGCTGTGGAGTCATGGCGGATGAACGCCTCTCCGCCACTGGTTTCCGTCATCCCGCTCCGGAGGCGGAATCCTGCAGGCGGATCGACCAGGGTTCCGGGGTCTTGGGATCGACGTGGAAGGCCAGGGAATCGTGTTTGTGGAGCAGGCCTTCCTCGCCGGATGCGTTGGGATTGAGCTGGCCTTTCTCCAGAAAGTCCACCATCCGCCGGGTGTTGTAGATCGCCAGCGCCCGGTTTCCGCCCTGGCTGCTGTAGATCAGATAAGCCATGTTGGCTTCTTCGAAGATGGGGTTGCGTTCGATCAGATCGCGCAGCCGGGCGGGATCGGCCTGGGCCAGCCGCCGCAGGGTGGAATCCTCGCGGTTCTGGATGATGCCCCGCAGATGCTCCGCCAGCCGCTCCGCCCTCTGGCAGTCCTGCAGGGCCTGCACTTCGCCGTCGTCGAACGGGAAGCTCTCCGCCACCAGGTAGTGCTTGTCACGGTCGCCGTCGTTGGCGAACAGAGACAGCTTGTCCAGCGCCGCGTGGCCCAGGGCGTCGACGAAGGATCCCGGTGCCCGGATGTGTTTGTCCACCGCCACCACCCAGGGCAACGCCCGTCCGGTCTTTTCGAACCGGTATTTCACGCTGTAGATGGCCGCCGATCGCGGCAATTCCTCTTCCCGTCCGCGCGGCTTGACGATGAAGGAATCCACCGCGGCGATCAGGGTCTGAAAGCCGGCGGACTTGAAGCTGTCGACGATGTGGGCGTAGCGCGGCACATAGGGAATGCTGGTGCCGTCGTAAAGCATGTTGACGCGCTGTTCGCGAGCGTGGCCGGCGACCGAGTCGCGCAGGGTGTTGGCGAAGGGTTCGACGAAGATGTAGTCGTCGCTGTGGTGGTTGGCGGCGGTCAATACGCTGTACAGATCGCTTTCCTTGCGAAATTCGTCCAGCGAGGCGATCACGAAATTGGTTCCGCAATCGGCGGCGGCGATCTCCTCCACCGCGGTCTTGCCGACTCCGGCACCGCCCATGCACAGGAACAGCTTGGGGTCTGCCACCGGCGTCTTGTCCTGGAAGATGGCCTGCTTGGCCTGTTCCAGTTTCAGCTTGATCTTGCCCAGCCGTTCGTAAGCGATCTCCACTGCCCGGCTGAGCCGCTCGTCGCCATCGGCCGCTCCGATCAGCTTGTCGCGCAGAGCGGGGTTGTCGGCCAGGGCCAGGATGCCGGCGCCGGGTCCCAAGCATTCCTTGAGCAACTCGGTCACTTCGGTGTGGCTGGGAAAGCGCAGACCGGTCAGCATGTTCACGTCCAGGCAGAACAGCGGTGCGGTGCCGTCCGGTCCCAGCGGAATGCCGTCGATGTCCTTCTTGGCGGCGCGCCTCAGCAGCTCGGTGCCCGGCAGATAGCCGATCACCTTGGCCGACAGGGCGAGCGGATAGTCCGCCACGTGGCTGCCCGGCACGATCAGGTCTTCGCGGATCGACGCGCAGGGCACCAGGCCGCCGTTGACCGTCACCAGGCAGCGGATGCCGTCGCTGGTGGTGTGGCACAAAAACGGCAGCCCGAACAGAAACTTCTTGTGCTCGGGCCATTTGCCGTAGCCATTGGGCAGGTTGACGAGGCTGCGGGTGCGTTGCGGGTCGAGTGCGTGGCGGAACGCTGCGGTGACCTGTTCGAAGCTGCTGTGGTAGTCGTGCAGGGCGACGGCATCGGCGGCGTCGAGCCGGCGGAAGTCGATGCCTTGCTCGTAGACCGCCTTGAAGGCGGGCAGATTGCCCAACACGGTCATGAACAGGTCCAGCGTCAGTTTGTTGCCGTAACCGAACGGGCGGATGCCTCGCATCTTGCGGTAAAACTTGGCCAGGCGTTCGGCGATGTCCGTGGTGGACATGACGAAGCCGTTGTTGTCGAACACCGCCGTGTCCATGTTGTCTTCGTCGTTCAGCACCAGGTGCTCGATGGCGACCCGGAAGTCCTTGCGCAGCTCCGCGTCGGTGATGGTGCCGGGGCGGTGTTCGACGGTCGCCTGGTCCTTCCAGTCGCGGAAGATGTCGCGGTGGATGCGGAAGAACAGATCGGTCAGGTAGGTGACCCGCTTCGACTGGTCATGGGAGACCGTCGCCTCCATCTCCTTGCGCAGCTGCGACAGCAGCTTGCGGCTGTGGATGATGGCCAGGGAGTTTCGAAGTTTCTTCAGCTGCTTGCTGCCCTGAATCGAGGAGGTCGGAGTTTCGTTCATGGATTCAAGAGTGTCGGTGCGCCGGCGCCCTGGCCGACGGAAAGCGGGGCCGCAGGATAGTCAGCCGGACGCGCCCTCGTGGGATCGTCGACCGGAGAGTCTACGGGCAGGCTGCCAGTATAAGCCTTCCGGGCGGTTTTGCGGACTCTGTCCGCGATGCAATGGGATGCCGGGTGCGGCATCGGATCGGCGGCGAAACCGGCCGGATCGGCCGCCGCCGGTCATGGGAGGTCGCTCAGCCGGCGGCCGGCTCGTGCTTCTGGCCGGCGAGACTGCGAAAGGCTCCTGAATGCTCCATGAGTTTCTGCCGCAGCGCATCGGCCTCCGCCCCGGCCGGCGCGCTCAGGCCGAAGTAGACCTGCGCCATGGCGGTGGTGGCGATGGGGGTGAAGAATGCGGCCTTGAGGCTCCAGGCGAACACCAGGGCGAACACATAGCGCCAATAGCCCACGTCCACCGGCAGCAGGGATGCGGCGGCATCCACCGGGTAAAGCATGGCCGCGAAGCCGGCGGCGAAGCCTGCAGTCTCCAGGGCCAGGGCCTGCATTTGGCAGATCAGCAGGGGTCGCAGATTCAGCCCCAGGGTCAATAGCCCGGATTCGGCCACGCGCCAGGGGTCGCCGGCGGGTTCACGGAAATGCCTTGCCAGGGCAGGGCGGGCGGCGCTGCGGGCCAGGAAGCCGGCGATGGTCTGCTGCGCCTTGGCCAAGGCCGGTTGCGACGGCGGCGGCAGCTCCGTCGCCAGGTCCGTGGCGGCGGCGTCCAGTGCTGTGGTGAGCTGGTGGAACCGTTCGGGGCTGATGGCCTGGGCCGCCGCCTGCTTGGCGAAGTCCACCTGGGCCTTGCCTTCCGGGAGTTTGTGGCCCTCGGCCTGGTGCGCCAGTATCGCCAGATGGCCGGCCTCGACGTTGAAGAACAGGCTGGCTTTCAATTTGTGGACGAGGTAGCCGCAGCCGATCAGTCCGAGCCATGCCCCGAAAGCCGCGACGGTGCCGGGCTTGGAAGAAAATGAGGCGAAGGCGATCAGGGTGCCGGCACCGGCCAGGGCCGCCACCAGATAGGCGCCGGCCAGCCCCAGATAGACCAGGAAGCGATACAGCACGAAAGACATGGTGGCTTCGATGGACCGGGTGGCGGACAGCAGGCTGAACTTGGGCATGGCGAGAGTCTCCTGGATGTAGTGGTTGGCGGTTCGGGGGCACCGGCAATGGCGTTGAGCAGCCCCTCTCCAATTAGTCGCGACCTTCCCTGCAGGAGAGGAATTTTGGGGTGAGGGCCTGGACGCTTCATGCTGGCGACGACTCTTTGCAACATCAGGCGCTTCAGCCCTCACCCAGCCTTCTCCCGGAGGGAGAGGATTCCCTATTTCAAAAGCTTTGCCGGGTACCGGCCGGATGCCGGGGAGCCATACGGGTCTTGATCGCCCGCTGGGCGCGGCACCGACTATACCCACGGGATGGGAATGCGGCAACGGCGGTTGCGGTCGCGGCTGAGCCTGGATATGGAAGGCACGGAGTCCAGCGGATGGGAAGGCGGCCGAAGTCCATCTTACCTGTCCGTTCGGCCGGTTCGGCGATTCATCCGCCCTGGATTCCTTGGGACATGGCCAAAAACAACTTCCCGGAAATTTTCGGCAACTCGTTGGTGGGAGGGGGCTTCAGCCCGCGACCAGATGCGGAAGGCGCTCCTGCCCCTTGTTTCCGTCCGCCGCCGGTACGAGACTTGGCCAAGCACCGAAACGGAGATCGACGACATGCCCCCCGAGCTGAAATTTCGGCCGATGACCCGTTCCGAACTGGACATCCTGGTGGAATGGGCGGCCGCGGAAGGCTGGAATCCCGGCTTCAACGACGCACAAATCTTCTGGGATACCGATCCGCAAGGATTCATCGCCGCCGAACTGGCCGGCGAGCTCGTCGGCGGCGGCTCCATCGTGTCCTATGACGGCCGCTTCGGCTTCATGGGATTTTTCATCATGCGCCCCGACCAGCGGGGCCAAGGGCTCGGTAAGCGTCTTTGGTTCCACCGGCGCGACCTGTTGATCTCGCGGCTGCAACCCCCGGCAGTCATCGGCATGGACGGCGTGTTCCACATGCAGGATTTCTACGCGCGGGGCGGCTTCGTCTACAGCCACCGCGACCTTCGCTTCGAGGGTGTCGGCGCGCTGGCTGAAACTGACAGCGACCTGGTGGATTTGAGCGAAGTCCCATTCGAGGAATTGCTGCGCTTCGACAACGCGCATTTCCCGGCGCCCCGCGAGAGATTTTTGTGGGCCTGGATCGGCCAGCCCGGCAGCCGCGCCCTGGGAGCCAAGCAGGATGGGAGCCTGCACGGGTATGGCGTGATTCGCCCCTGCCGGCGGGGATACAAGATCGGCCCGCTGTTCGCCACCGATTCGGATGCCGCCGAAATCCTGTTCCTGGGGCTGGGGGGCTTCGCAACCGGCGAGCCCATCTTTCTCGACGTGCCTGAAAACAACCCGGAAGCCCTGGCGTTGGCGCAACGTCACGGTCTGCGCGAGGTCTTCGGCTGTGCCCGCATGTATTACGGCCCGCCCCCGGTTCTGCCGAGCGGCGAAATCTACGGGGTCACCACCTTCGAGCTGGGGTAGCGATGGACCTGTGGCACCCGCGCAATCTGGCCGGCTACGGCCGGCTCCCGCCCGCTCCCCAATGGCCAGGCAACACACGGCTGGCCCTGCAATTCGTCCTCAACGTGGAGGAAGGGGCCGAGCGGACCATCCTGAACGGGGATTCCGGCTCGGAGAACTATCTGCCTGAACTGCCCGGAGCCCAGCAATACGAGGGGCAGCGCAACTACAGCGCCGAAAGCCTCTTCGACTACGGTGCGCGGGTGGGCTTTTGGCGCATCCTGCGGCTGTTCGAGCAGCGCCAGCTGCCGCTTACCGCCTTCGCCTGCGGCCTTGCCCTGGAACTCAACCCGGACGCCGGTGCGGCCCTGGCCGAACTGGGTCACGAGGTGGCCGGCCACGGCTACCGCTGGATCGACTACCGCCAGGTGGACGAGGCGACCGAGCGCGACCACATTCGCCGCACCCGCCGCATCATCGAAGAAACCACCGGCACCGCGCCGGTCGGCTGGTACACCGGCCGGGTCAGTGCCAACACCCGGAAACTGCTGGTGGAGACCGGCGGCTTGCTCTACGACTCCGACGCCTACGACGACGAACTGCCCTATTGGCTTACCGAAGCCGGACTATCCCATCTGGTGATTCCCTACTCCCTGATCACCAACGACATCCGCTACGTCACCGCGCCCGGCTGCACCACCGCCGAGGACTTCTACACCCTGCTGCGCGACGCCTTCGACCTGCTGTGGACCGAGGGCCAGGACAGCCCGCGCATGATGAGCGTCGGCCTGCACTCCCGCTTCAGCGGCCATCCGGCGCGTGCCCCGGCCATCGCGCGGTTTCTCGACCATGTTGCTGAGCATGATGGGGTTTGGGTGTGTCGGAGGAGGGAGATTGCGGAGCATTGGTACCGAACCATCGCGTCGGTGTGATCGGCCAGCGGCCGTCGGCAGCGAGCGCCCTTCTCGATTCGCGATCGTCGAAAAAGAGCAGCCCACCGATTCGATCGCCGGCAAAATCTTCTCCGATTCCGCTACGCCATAAGGGGTATTTTAGACAGGTATATTAGATTGAAGGAACGAAGTAATTCCTCTGGTCTTGCAATGTTTTTCCGCGAGTCGGCGGGCTCGTAAAGTTTCTCGACGCCCGACGAATATGTCAGCATTGGCTTACAAAAAAATCAGCATTTTCCTATACCCATACTTGCTGGTCTTCGTTGTAATAAGACCCCGCCCGATGTTTTAGGGTCTGGAAAATCCTAAAATCCATGCTGGTTGGCCGCCGTATCGTCGTGGCCGAATTCCTGTATGCGTTAGGCGCAGAAAATCTGCCGCAGGGAGGCCGCTTGCATGGAGGTGATTCCCCAGGCTCTGCAGGTGACGAACTATCGATGGGCGGTTAGTCGTATAAACTCGTTTGCCATTTCGCATCAATGCCAGGAGGCTTGTTATGAACAATAAAATACGTTTTGCGATTACCCTGATGGCTGCAGCCAGTACGTCGTTTTCTGTTTCGGCGTCGGAGCGGTCCTGCAAGGATTTACCTTCCAACGTTGAGTTAAGAAAAGTCTTGCTGCAAGTCAAGAACGACCCCGCCGGCAACGGAGGCGTGAACGTACTGGGACTTTGGGCGACGATCATGGATACCACCGGCACCGTCTGTGCCGTGGTCAGTACCGAAGAAGGCGATCTTTCGGTAAACGCAGAACTGGCCCATCGCATATTCTCCGCCCAAAAGGCGAACACAGCCAATGCATTCAGCAATTCCAAAGCAGCAACAGCGTCCGGACAATTGTATACGCAAGCCTTGCCGGGGGGCACTCTTTATAATGCCAACCTCAATTCGCGAGTTGAGATGAACTCAGGCGATCCATCGAGGTTCGGAACCGTTAGAGACCCCATGGTAGGTAAGCGCGTGGGCGGTTTCAACGCTTGGGGAGGCGGTTTGGCTCTGTATGACAGCAACAAGAATAAGGTCGGTGCCCTCGGCGTATCCGGCCAATCCCGTTGCTCCGATCATCTGATTGCATGGAAAGTCCGCAATACGCTGGCGAACGGCGCCTATATATGGACGAACGTACCCTTTGGCTTTTCATCCGCAGGAACCGATGCGCTGGTTCTGGACGTTATCCCGGATCCAACGGGCTCGGGTGGACCGGGCCATAGTCCCAGCGGTCTTGGCCACCCGAGCTCATTCTGTCCCAATCTGCCCACCCCGGAGCAAGCTGGACCGGCGTTCGTCTATCACTGATACTCGGCGCGTTGTAATATCACCGGTAGTAACTCGATCGATCTAATCAATAAGGATTGAGACGATCCCGAAGGGTCGTTTCAGGGCCATAGAAGGATGTGCCGACGATAGGAAGTGCATCGGTATCGGTCGCGAATGATGCGCTTCGTGCCTCAGCGCATCCTATGGCTCTGCAGCTTCTGCTCCGACTCGATATCGGCCCACCCTTGGCGGCGGTCAAGCCGACAACCTGCAGGTGGCCTTGGCCATGTAACCGCTCCCGGCCCCGACCATATTCAAAATCAGCGTCCTGGCACGCTGAGGAACGCGCTCGCCCGAAAAACGCCTGCCGCAACCACAAACACACCCATTCAAGCTCCTTTCGCTTCCCCAAGCCCACCGACCATCTCTTCTCGATGAGGCTTACCCTTCCCGCCGGGCCTCGCCCTTCCGGAAACTCCAAAAGCTATTTTCATAGCCCGTGCCCCACTCCGGGGCCGGGCTCGTCCAACAATCGGTTCAGATCGTGGAGAGCTCCGCTACGCTTCGCTCTCACGATCTAACCTTATTCGTTA
>Ga0233425_10001329_pt1 | contig 56525 bp, 45 predicted proteins | sample Watercolumn_Towu_2_FD_181712 | JGI IMG/M metagenome (GOLD analysis project Ga0233425, IMG submission 181712) | Freshwater microbial communities from Lake Towuti, South Sulawesi, Indonesia - Watercolumn_Towuti2014_140_MG | ecosystem: Environmental > Aquatic > Freshwater > Lake | place... | reverse complement strand
ATATTCAGCAGATAACCGCAATAGAAACCCTGATCCATCTTCTGAAGAAAAAAGTCGGAACGCCTATCTCCTACACCTCCCTGGCCGGGGATCTTCAATGTTCGGATAAAACCATCAAGAAATGGCTAGCCATATTGGAATCTTTGTATGTGATTTTCAAAGTCCCGCCCTTTCACCGGAACATCTCTAGGGCCATTCTAAAATCCCCTAAATATTATTTTTATGATACCGGTCAGGTACAGGGAGATCCCGGGGCAAAATTTGAAAATCTGGTGGCCTGTTCGTTGTTGAAGGAACTTCATTTTCAGGAAGATTGTCTGGGTAAACAATGGAATCTCTTTTATCTAAGAAACAAGGATGGAAAGGAAATTGATTTCCTGGTCACGCATAATGAACGTCCGGCACTTATGATCGAAGTCAAATGGAGTGATTCGAACAGGAGCCCGAGCTTTTCTTTGTTTGAGAAGTATGTAAGTCGGGTTAGGAAGGTCCAAGTGGTCAAGGAATTAACCCGGGAAAAGACCTATCCGGACGGCACGGAAATCAGACGGGCAGAGGGTTGGCTATCGGAACTCAGTTTGGTTTAATATCTGAAAACACATCTTCTTGAAAGTTAGGTGCCAGAAAATCCGGATATTCCGAAGTTCGCCTTTCCTGTTAATAATGGTCAATTCCGAAAAACAAAAATATAAGTTTTCTTATATATCAAATACTTATATTGCACTAAAATAGAAATTGGGGTATTTCTAACAATAATAACCAAAAAATACGAAGTTCGGATATTAATTGGGCTAAACCGGAATTGAAGAACCTCGAAAGGACAGAATGAATCTTTCAGAATTGGCATTTGCTTGCTATGTTTACGCTGGCATGAGCGATTACGACATTTCTTACAATCGCCTTCGGAAAGAGACATCACCTCAAGTTGACTTGGCAATCTCAAGTCATAGAGGTGTTCTCTTGAAATGGCTCAATGATTGGGGCTGCAGACAGTTTTCAAAAGAACATCATGACGGCGCTTCAGCCGAAATAGGCGCTTGGTACGGTATCTTTTCACCTCGCCTCTTTCCTCCTCAAAGAACGCTCTCAATACTTACACGTCAAGATCTAGGTATAGTTGAAGAGGCATTTGGTGACCTAATGCACAGAACTGCCTCTATGAGAGAAACCCACAACGGACAAATCTCTCCAATAGAAATCGGCCCAACTGGTGCTGCCAAAATTTTGTTTGCCTTACGACCTGAAGCGTTGGTCCCGTGGGATAGTGCCATCAGGTCAAATCATAACCTAGATGGGAGTGCGCGGTCCTATCTGGCATTTCTAGAAATAGTGAAAAACCATCTTTCTGAATTGGAGTTGGAATGCAAAAGGTTTGGAATCAATTTACATCAGCTTCCTGCCTACCTGGAGAGATCTCAATCTTCCTTGGCAAAATTGGTGGATGAATATTTTTGGGTAACAATTACAAGAAAATGTGCCCCTCCAAGCAATTTTTGGCTAATGCGATGGGCTGAATGGTCTTGATGCAAAAGGCCCAACAAGACGCTTTGCGCCTCGCCCGATTTGTTCCGATGTGCGCTGAATCGCGCACCGGAACAAGATCGTTCGAGGGCATTCGTCCTCGGACTTGGCGAGCCAGCTCGCCAGCCCGTTTACGAACCGCTCAACTCGCCGTTGGGCTGAAAGGAGAGCGATGAAAAAAAATTCTTGGCAGCTATTTATCTTCTGTGTTTTACTTCCATCGTTGGCCTTTCCACATGTTGTCTTCTCTTTGAATGAGAGTGACCTGGATAAGCTGTACACCGACCCACCACAAGGAAAAGGTTACAAAATTGGCTATGTCCTTGACAAAACGAGTATCACAAAGAAAGGCGATAAGACTTACAATATTAGAATATCTGCGGTTACAAAGGAACGGACGGCGACAATGCTGATGGATGTGAATTGCAGAAACAAGACAATGGCTAGCGGTTGCACCGAAATGCGTGACGCAGATACTGGACGCTTGTTGAAAAAGAGCACTGAATGCAGCGCCGGCTATGGGCTTTCAAGATACCACAGGGAGATATGAGACACGTTGTCGACACCTTCTGCAAAAGGTACGACAAAGAAAGCGCTTCTGGTCAGCAAAAACCTTCTGACGCAGAGATAAGAGCATTTTTCGCCAAATGCATGAAGGATTACGGATCATCAAAGACCTGCCGTGGTGAAACGCGACTAAAGTATGGCATCTCCGACAAAGAAGTGTGGTTGGCCCTCGGCTTGCGGGAAGGCGAGTTCTAAAGAAGCTGGTCTAACTAATCAATGCAGCCGACACGTTACACTCTCGGCTGATTTTTGGGATCCTGCGGTTATAACCCGATAAAGTTTCCACGGTTTTTCCCCTTGACCCTCCCGAAGGCGTATCTTATACGCCAAACATCCAATAAGACGGTCAATCATTAGTAAAAAAGCAAAATCTTCGGTTAAAATAGTAACGCCTCTTTCGATCCAAAAATTAAAAATACCAGAAAAAATTTCTTGACTAAATTTCTTAAGCCCATACAATGTGTATTGAATACACATAGAGATGGGAGGGATGTGGGTGAGAACCAATATCGTTATTGATGATGACCTGTTGAAAGAGGCTTTCTCTCTCAGCCGGAGTAAAACCAAGAAAGAGATCATCCATGAAGCCTTGAGAGAATTGATTCGCCTAAGAAAAAGAAAAGACCTCAGCGATCTAGCCGGTCGCGTGTCATTCTATTCAGGGTTCAACCATAAAGCCTTAAGGAAAATCAGATGATTTTAGTGGATACCTCGGTTTGGGTCGAGATTTTTAGAGATCAAAAGAAGAAAGCCAGGGAATCCTTTCAAAAAATTGTGGCTGATGAAGCCTATGGCCTTTGTCGGTTCACCCAGCTTGAGCTTTTGCAGGGGGCCAAGGATGAACGGGAATGGCGTCTTTTGGATGAATATCTTGAGGGACAACACTATCTCGAGGTTAAAGAAGACACCTGGAGGAAGGCTGCCAGGATTTATTTTGAGTTAAGGCGGAAAGGGATTACCGTAACCAGCCCGATTGATTGTTGTATCGCCCAGGTAGCGATAGACGAAAAGGCCTTCCTTCTCCATAGAGATCGGGACTTTGAACAAATAGCCCGTATCCGCCCCCTTTCGGCTTTCTGGTTTGATGTGGCTTAGCCAACTCTTTATTCAGAAAGAGCCTCAAGTTTGACTCCCCCTGTTTTCCCCTTGACCCTCCCGGACGCTTATCTTATACTCCATCCATCCAAGAAGACGATTAATAATTAGATAAAAAATGGCCTCGCAAAAGGTCAAAAAATCCCTTTTGACGTCATTCCGGCGAAAGCCGGAATCCAGTCGAATCAGTTAGTTATAAAATTCCTGGACCCCGGTTTTCACCGGGGTGACGGCTTTTTGCGATACCGTTATAAAAGGAGAACAATCATGCCTGATGTGGATGACCTTAAAGAAGGAAAAAAATATTGTGCTGATATTCCTCAGCAGTGCGAAGGCTTTTTTTTGAAGGGCTCCAATGCCCTGGATTGGGGGATGAAAAACCGGCTGGCCCGGATCTTCAATCCAAAGTCCGGCCGGACGGTCATGCTGGCCATCGATCACGGCTATTTCCAGGGGCCGACCACGGGTCTGGAACGGATCGACCTGAATATCCTGCCCATTGCTCCCTATGCGGACACCTTGATGCTGACCCGGGGGATTTTACGGAGTATTGTCCCTCCCTCTCTTTCCCAATCCATTGTCCTTCGGGTGTCGGGAGGAACCAGTATCCTGAAGGAGCTGAGCAACGAAGAACTGGCCGTGGATATTGAAGACGCCATCCGCTTGAATGTCTGCGCCATGGCCGTCCAGGTCTTTATCGGTGGGGAGTACGAGCGTCAATCCATCATCAACATGACCAAAATGGTGGACCTGGGAACCCGCTACGGCATTCCTACTTTAGCCGTTACGGCCGTAGGCAAGGATATGGCCCGAGATGCCCGGTACTTCCGGCTGGCCACCCGTATCTGCGCCGAACTGGGGGCCCAGTATATCAAATCCTATTACATTGAAGAGGGCTTCGAAACGGTTACGGCCTCCTGTCCCGTGCCGATCGTTATGGCCGGTGGCAAGAAGATCCCCGAACTGGATGCCTTGACCATGGCTTACCGCGCGGTTCAGGAAGGGGCTGCCGGCGTGGACATGGGCCGAAACATTTTTCAAGCCGAGTCCCCCACGGCCATGATCCAGGCCGTCAAGGCCGTGGTCCACAACAACACACCGCCGAAAGAGGCCTTTGAATTATATAATAGTTTAATCCGAAAATAAGCTTTGGAGTCGATCAAAGCTATTTTCATGGTTCGTGGTGTCACGTCCCTGATGGGACATGACGGATTAATCCGAAAATAGGCTTCGGAGCCTTCTGAGCCTATTTTCATGTTTGGTGGTGCCACGCCCCAAAAGGCGGGGCATGGGAATTAGTGCGAAAATAAATTTTTTGGCAGGGATTTCCCGGATGACACGGATAAGACCAAGAGCTATCCCTCATCCGCCTGCGGCGGAAGGTGGTCTCCAGAAAAGGAATACTCCTTTTCTGGAGATAAAAAGATTTACCGTGTTAATCCGTGTGTCAGGCCCGGCTTGACCTGTGCCAAATAAGTCTTTGGCTATTTGTTCATTCAGATTGTTATTCTAATTTCAGGAGCTCCTGCAAATTCCCTCCGCCGATCTTTTCTACCTCATCACTAGGCAAGTCCAATTCCAGGAATCTTTTCCAGGCCTCGGCCGGATGGCGCCAGGGGGTGTCGGAGCCAAAAAGGATATGATCGGACCCCTTTTGGGAGATGATTTTTTTCAGTTCCTCAAGAGGCAGGATCTCCTGGGCAAAGGAGAGGTCAAAAAAGACATTATCCAGTTTGAATAATCTTTCCAGGTGATCCCAGCCATACAGACAGCCCATATGGGCGGCGATGATTTGGATGTTGGGAAAAGTCCTGGCGATTACTTCTATGACCTTAGGGCTGGTTTCAAAAGGGGCCCAAAACTCCAGGATAGGCGCCATATGGGGTTTCCTCTTTAGAATCCCATTCAGGTTCATGGCATCCATCAGGATAGGCAGACCCGAGGCTTGAATCCGGTCCAGCCAATCAAAAGTTTGGGCCTGGAGGGGGATTATTCTTTGAAGGACAGAATGAACTTTGATCCCTTTAAGCCCCAAGGAAAGGGCTTCGTTTAGATCCTGCTCAGGCGTTGGGGAAAGAGGGGTCAAGCAGGCAAAGGGGATGATTTGGGGATAACGACCGGCCTGTTCGGCAACCCACTGATTTAAACGAGAACAACCCTCCGGCCGTCCGGAAATGGGCAAAAGGACCAGGCCGTCCAATCCGACTTTCTTTTCTTCTTCAACCAGAGAAACAATCGAGCCGTCCAAATGGAGCCGCCATTTGTTGGGGCTGTCCTCAGGCAAGTGGCCATCCAGTAATTCCACTCGTTCCAGGACCAGATGGCGATCCGTTTCCGGATAGGCATGGGTATGGGCATCTAAAAAAGCCATAACGGTATTTTATTCATCCCTTTTTCTCACCAAATGCTAAAGTTTTAGACATGTTCGGTTGTCTTTCCGTTCAACTCCTCTTTTCGATCTCGACAATCAGCTTTTTAAAGATGAAGTGATGAAAAGGTAGAAAGATATACCAGTATAATTTCCCCAAAGGTGTTTGGGTGTCAAAATAGGGATTGGCCGACAACCGTCGCCCCCCTTTTTCTTCCTCGATTTGAAACTCCAGCCAGGCCTTGCCGGGCAATTTCATCTCGGCCCGTAAGAGGAGCCTTTCATTAGGGATGAGATCTTCAACCCGCCAGAAATCAATGACATCATTGATGTGCAGTTGAGAATAGCGTTTCCTCCCCCGGGAAGACCCGACACCCAGGAGCAGGCGATCGACCATACCTCTTAGGCGCCACATCCAGTTGTAGTGAAACCACCCTTCTTTGCCGCCGATCCGGCAGATGGACTGGAAAATAGATGGGGCATTTTTATAGGTCAGAAGGGAATAATGGGACTGATAAGAGGTCTTCCCTTTCAAATGATTGAGTTTTAAGACCTGGACATGGGCGGAAGGAAAGGCATCGGACCAGCGGGTCGAAACCTGATCTTCCTTTTCCCAGGTCAGGGCCCGGGTAATAGCCTCCCGATAAGAAAGCGGTTCGAAGGGAATCAGTTGGCGAATCGCCTCGTCATGGACAATTACCTCGTTCTTTAATCCTTCCATTAGACATTGGGTAATCTGATGGGGAACCGGGGTAAACAGACTGACCAGGTAACAATAAAACTGAACATAGGAAAAAAGGGTGGAGAAAAAGGTAACCTTTTTATCGAGGATTTCGGCTATTATCTTGAGCATTTGCTCATAGGTTAAAATATCCGGCCCCCCAATATCCAACTCTTTTCCGGTTGTTTCCGGGACTTCTAAGACGCCGACCAGGTACTTGATGACATCCCGGATGGCGATGGGCTGGCAATGATTTTTCATCCAATGGGGAAGAAAAATAATCGGAAGTCTTTGGACCAGATGTTGAATAATTTCATAGGAGGCGCTTCCCGAGCCAATGATAATGGCTGCCCGAAGGACAGTTAAGGGAACCCGGCCTTTTTTTAATTCGTTGGCCACTTCGATGCGGCTGCGCAGATGGAGGGAAAGGGGATTCCGGATATCCCCCAGACCGCCTAAATAGATAAGTCTTTCTACCTGGGCCTCTTCCGCCGCCATCCGAAAATTCCTGGCTGCTTCTATATCCGCTCTTCTAAATCCATGGGGACCGAGGCGCAGGGAGTGAATTAAATAGTAGGCCGTATCAATGCCTTTCAGGGCTTCAACGAGTTGTTTCCAATTCGAGGCATCGGCCACGACCACTTCGGATTCGGGCCAGGTTTTCTGAAAAACCTGGGGCGAGCCCCGGACCATAAGACGGACCTGGTAGCCTCTGGCCAATAATTCCGGAACCAAGCGCCCCCCTACATATCCGGAAGCCCCGGTCACCAGAATTTTACCTGTCCCGGGAAGGGGCCTGGTGGGCAGATCATGGCAGTAGAGATTTTGATTAATTTCGGTCGCCATAAAAATCTACTTAATCGAAAATGACTATTTATACAATCCATACTCTAACAGGGGGCATTTCCCTCCATAAAAAAGGGGGGAGAAAAGATTTTTTTCACCTTTGATGGAGATGATTCGAATTTTTTTATTAAAATCAGAAAATTTAAACCGATTCGCTCATAGACCGAATAGCCTAATAACTAGCTGACAATGTTGAAAAATCATCCCTGGAGCGGAGAATCCAGTTGAATAACTTATGGAATTTTCATAAAATATAAGGTAATATTTGTTTTATTTTATCCGGAGGGGTTATAACTGAACTAGATGATTGTCGAACAGCTCAAAATTGTCGGAATTCGATTTCAACATTCCGGGCCGGTCTATGATTTTGATTGCGGCCACTTTGTCCTGAAGTGCGGGGACCTGGTTATTGTCAAGACCGAACAGGGGACCGGGTTAGGGAAGGTAGTCCGAGGGCCCCAGAAGGTGGACAATATTGAAGAAAAAAGGGAAATCAAAAAGATATTCCGCTTGGCCAATGAAGCGGACTTGGAGCAGTACCAGAAGATACAAGAGAAGGAGAAGGAAGCATTTGCCTATTGTTTAGAGCGGATCCGGGAAAGAAATCTGGTGATGAAATTGGTCAAGGTGGAGTGGTTTTTTGATGGAAGTAAAGTCATCTTTTTTTTTACGGCCGACGGTCGGATTGATTTTCGGGAATTGGTTAAAGACCTGGTCCATCGTTTTCATACCCGCATTGAAATGCGCCAGATCGGGGTTCGTAATGAAGCTAAAATGCTGGGCGGCTTGGGCCATTGCGGCCAGGGAGTCTGTTGTTCCACCTTTCTGCCTGATTTTGCCACGGTCTCGGTCAAGATGGCCAAGGAGCAGAACCTGCCTTTAAACCCGACTAAAATTTCAGGCCTCTGCGGGCGATTGATGTGCTGCCTGACCTATGAATATGAAACCTATCTGGAGTTGAAGAAAGATTTTCCCAAGTGCGGGAAAATCATTCAATGTTCTCTGGGACCGGTTAAGGTTCTCCGGCAAAATGTCATGGAAGGAACCGTTGTAGTAGAAACCCAGGAAAAAGAGGAAAAAACCCTTAAAATAGAGGAATTGGTCCCCAAATCGGGACAGGATAAAAAAGAAAAGGAATAGACCAGAGTGCCCAATACCTTTTATGTGACCACCCCGATATACTATGTCAATGCCGAACCGCACATCGGACACGCCTATAGCACCATTGTGGCCGATATGCTCAATCGGTTCTATCAATGTCTCGGCTATACCTGCCGGTTCCAGACCGGTACGGATGAACATGGTGAAAAAGTTGTCCAGGCCGCTCAGAAAGAAGGGCTGGAGCCGAAACCCTATGCCGATCGAATCAGCCTTCTCTTTCGCCAGACTTGGCCGGAATTACATATTCAACCCGACAACTTTATCCGGACTACCGATGCCGACCATATCCGGGTGGTGACCCATATCTTGAATAAAGTATATGAAAGCGGCGATATTTATTTCAGTGAATATGAGGGCCTGTATTGCCTGGGTTGCGAACGCTTCTATACCGAAAGGGAATTGGTAGACGGCTTGTGTCCGGATCATAAGGCTAAGCCTAATCTGGTAAAAGAAGCCAATTACTTTTTTCGCATGAGCGCTTATCAGGATTGGTTGATAGATCATATTAAAAAGAACCCGGAGTTTATTCGCCCGGAACGATACCGGAATGAAGCCCTGTCCTTTTTAAGCGAACCCCTGGAGGACCTCTGCATTTCCAGGCCTAAATCCCGTTTGACCTGGGGGATTCCCCTTCCTTTTGACGACCGATATGTAACCTATGTCTGGTTTGATGCCTTGATCAATTACGTTTCCGGCTTGGACTTCCCCCAGGGAGAGCTTTTTAGGCAATTCTGGCCTTCGGCCCAACATATCATAGCCAAGGATATTTTAAAGCCTCATGGCATCTACTGGCCGACCATGCTGAAAGCGGCCGGAATCCCGCCTTATCAGCATTTGAATGTGCACGGCTATTGGAATATGGATCAGGCCAAAATATCCAAGACCTTGGGTAATGTCATCCGGCCGAAGCATTTAATCGAACGCTTCGGAACCGATGCGGTTCGCTATTTCTTCCTGCGGGAGATGGTTTTTGGGCTGGACGCCCATTTCAGTGAAGAAGCCATGATTCAGCGGATCAATGCCGATTTAGCCAATAACTTAGGGAATTGTTTCAGCCGTAGTTTGACCATGATTGAAAAATATGCCCAGGGAACTATTCCCCGAACGGAAGAGAGCGGGCCGGCTGAAGAAGGGCTGAAGGCCCTCTCCCGCCAGGTTCAGGAAACCGTCAAACAGGAGGTTGAGAGATTTGGTTTTCATAAGGCCCTGATAGCCCTCTGGGAGCTGATTGATGAGGTCAATAAATATATCGACACCCAGGCCCCCTGGGCCCTGGCTAAAGACCCGGAAAAAAGACCCAGACTAATGACGGTCCTGTTTACCCTGGCGGAAATGTTAAGTCAGATTGCCCGGCTGCTCTTCTCCTTTATGCCCCAGACTTCGGCCCTTATGAGACAACAATTAGGTATCAAAGAACAGCAAGTCATACCGAATTGGAATGAGGCGATGAGCGGAGGAGATGGTCTTGCCGGCACCACTATTCAAAAAGGGCCGGCCCTGTTCCCCCGGATCGAAACCGAAAAGACCAAGACGCCGCCGACAGTCAAAAACCCGAAGGAACCAACGCCTTCTTCTCCGGTCTTATCTATTGAAGAATTTCAAAAACTGGATTTGAGAGTGGCCAAGGTCCTTTCGGCGGAGAGGGTGCCCAAATCCAAGAAACTGCTCAAGATTGAAGTGGATCTAGGGGAAAAAAGAACCTTGGTAGCCGGAATCGGTGAAGACTACACCCCGGAGGATATTCTGGGTAAAGAGATTGTCGTGGTGGCTAATCTGCAACCTACCAAGCTCATGGGGGTTGAATCTCAAGGCATGCTCCTGGCGGCCAGGGATGAAAAGGGCTTAAAATTAATTATTCCGGAAGGGGCAATCCTCCCAGGAACCAAGGTTAAGTAAGTTGTCATGGGAAGAAGAAGTATCCAAGTGTGTAAAATGCGGTAGCTGTCTTTCCGTTTGTCCCATCTATTTGGAGACGGGCCAGGAAACCCTGGTGGCCCGGGGAAAATTGGCCCTCCTTTCTGCCAAACTTTCCGACCAGCTTTCAGCCGATCATCAGCTCTTTGAACTGCTAAGTAATTGTCTGCTCTGCGGAGCCTGTACGGAAAATTGTGCCGGCAGGGTCAAGGCCGATGACTTGATCCAGCAAGGCCGGAGTTTGCTGATAGAAAAGATCGGGGCGGCCAAAGGGAAAAAGTTTCTAGCCCGGGAATTGATGCCTTTTCCGGAGCGTCTGAAAATCCTGCGGGCCGGGCAGAACCTCCTGTTTAAAAAAATTCCTTCGGAACGGGGACTACGGCTTCGGTTTTCTTCGGACCCGCGCATTTGGCCGGCCCTGGTCCAACCCTTTTTTCTGGATCGAAAGGACCTTCCGGTATCATCCGGTTCAACTCATTCCATCAAGATAGGTTTTTTTGTAGGCTGTACGACCAATTATCTCTATCCGGAGGTGGGGGAGGCCACCTTAAAACTCCTCAGCCCCAAAGGGAATCTGATCCTTCCCAAAGAACAGACCTGCTGCGGACTCCCGGCCTTTGCCCTGGGGGATCTGAAAACAGCCCGAGACCTGGCCCGCAAAAATGTCTTGGCCTTCAGCCAGGAATCCCTGGATTCCATTGTCGTCGCCTGTTCTTCCTGTGCCACACACCTTAAAATGGCCTATGGGGAACTGCTCCAGGAAGAGGCGGATCTTCAGCCCAAAGTTCAAGCCTTTCTCCGAAAGGTGGAGGAGTTGAGTCGGTTTTTAAAAAAAGATGAAATATCCCTCCCCCTCTCAGATTCCCGTCCTGGCCAAATCGTCGCCTTCCACGATCCCTGTCATGCTAAACGGAAACTGAAGATCACCCAAGAGCCGAGGGAACTCTTGAAAGGCGTACCCGGTCTGTCTTTGGTGGAACTGAAAGGTAACCGCTGCTGCGGCCACGGCGGGCTGTTCAGCCTCAGCCATCCGGAGCTTTCTCAAAAGATCCTGGATCACCCCTTAAATGACCTGGATCATTCCCAGGCCGAGGTGATCTCCACTTCCTGTATGGCCTGTTTGATGCAATATAAGTTAGGGGTTCAGAGGACGGTGAGAAAAGTCCAGGTCAAGCACTGGGCCGAATTGATGGTCTGATCGGGTAAAGCCTCCAGCAGAAAACTGCGATAGACTTTTTGGCAGGATTTCCCGCTTTCATCAAAGGAGAGAAAAAAGGTTTCCTTTTAACGAACCGGCCGGGAACCGTTACTTTAAAAAAGGTGATAACGGACGAGCAAATAGTCCTGTAAGCGGCTCATGAATCCAAGACCTTATTTCAAAGTAAAAGGAGTAATTTTTTATGGCTTTTCGAGCTCCGATTAAAGTCTGTTTTGCCGACATTGACAATGCCGGAATTGTTTACTATCCCCGTTTTATGCACTATTTTCACTTGGCCCTGGAGGAGTTCTTTTCCTCCGTCTTGGGGATTGATTACTCGGTGGTTTTGCACGAACGAAACCTCTCTTTCCCGACTGTCCATGTTGAGTCCGATTTCAAACGACGTATGAAATACGGAGATCAAATAGACATGGAGGTGAGGATCTTGAAGATGGGACAGAGTTCCATTACCTGGGGCTACCGCGGCTATCTTCACGAAGATGGAAAGACCGTTGTCGTGGAAGGAAATAACGTCACCGTATGCGTCAGGACCAATACCTTTGAAAAGGTTGACGTTCCGCCCTGGCTTCGGAAAGGCCTAACGGATTACATGAATTCTTTTAAATAGAATCGATTCTTGCTTCGCCAGGGTTTAGGGAACTTTGGTTTGGTCACTGGCCTTGCATTCCGTCGCAATTCTCCTGCTCCAGCAATCCCTTCGTTGTCTGCCCAGAGTAGCCGATTAGAACCTCCGGGCTTTTGTGGTTTGCCAGACTATCTGGCCAGGGGAAAAGTAATAATCCAGACCGTCCCTCGGCCTTTTTTCAATTCAAGGGACCCTTTTAACTGCTTAACGAGACCCGTAACCAATTGGAGCCCCAAGGTGCTGGTTTTTTGATAATCGATATCTTCGGGAAATCCAATACCGTCATCCGCCACGGATAGAACCATCCGGTCATTATCCCTTCGAAGATTTACCTGAAGAATTCCTTTCCTCCCTTCCGGAAAAGCGTATTTTAAAGAGTTGGTAATGAGTTCGGTGAGCAGTAACCCTAAAGGTAAAGCGTTATGGATATCCAAAGAGATATCTTCAACCTGAATATCGAATTCAACAGCCTCCGGGTCAATTTGATAAGAGAGGAAAAGTTCGTTGGATAATTCGCCGAGATAGGAACCAAAATCAATATGGGCTAAATCTTTGGACTGGTAAAGCTTAGTATGAATTTTGGACATGGTTCTAACCCGGTTTTCACATTCCCTAAAAATTTCCTTTGACTTCTTGTCTTCGAGATAAGGGGACTGGAGGCTGAAAATACTGGCAATGGTAGTCAGGTTGTTCCGGACCCGATGGTGGATTTCTTTTAGAAGAACCTCTTTTTCTTTAAGGGAAGTCCTGATCTGTTCTTCGGCCCGTTTGCGTTCAGTGATGTCTTGATTTACTCCGAAAGTTTTTATGGTCTTCCCTTGGCTATCTTTGACAATGAAGAATCTCACTGCTATGTCCCCAACACCGCCATCGGCGTAAAGGATGCGGTGTTCGATATAGCGGCTGAAACCGGGATCGTCGGTCTCCATGGCCTGGCGCGTTTCTTCGGCCACTTGCCACATATCATCGGGGTGAACAAAGCGGTTGGCATAATCGGCGATGGACATATGATATCCGCCCATTTCTTCGGCTGTTGTGTGGAAGATGGCATAAAAGCTATCTGAAAAGGTAAACATTCCGCTGGCTATATCCAACTCCCAATGGCCCAGCTGTGCCAGATTCACGGCGTTGGAGAGCTGCCGCTCGCTTCTCTGCAGTTTCTCTTCCGCCTGCTTGCGCTCGGTAATGTCCAGAATGGAAGAGCGGACCCCAATAATTCTACCCGCTTCGTTTTTGATAATCACTTCGTCGATGAGTACCGGGAAGGTTGTCCCGTCCTTTCTTCGGAACAAGCGTTCCAATCCTTTGGCCGGCGGCACGAGACCGGAGATCCTTCCCTTGACCGATTTCTCGGCCTTATCTTTTTCGACTACAAAATCCCAGACATACTTCCCAACCATTTCATCGACGTTGTAGCCGAGCATTTCCAACTCCCTTTTATTGACGCTGACGATACGCCCTTCCTGGTTATACTCGTGATAAGCTATTGGGGCATCATCATAAAGTCCCCTGTATCTCTCTTCGCTTTCCCTCAGGGCCTTTTCCCCCTTTATTCGCCTGGCCCTGTTGATGATTAGTCCAAGTAAGAGCCATGTTTGAATCATGAAGAGAGCCAGACCAATCCAAATCCACATCCGGTACCGCTCATAGAAGGAGAAAGGCTTATTTAGGATCTGACTATCAGGAGGCAGATCCATTTCTCGAACGCCGAATCGTTGCAGGGCCTTCCAGTCGAACATCGGCACATTAGGGCTTTGAAGGACGATCGGAACGGTGGAGACTGAATCCCCGGCCAGGATGCGGGAGGCGAGTCGGGCTGCTGTTTCACCCTGATGAAATCCGCTGACCACTTTTCCCCCAACGACCCCGGTCTCCAGAGCAGGGGCCCACAAGGTATAAACCGGGGCGGCAGAGTGTTCCGATAGGAACCGCCAACTTTTTTTTCTTTCTACATCCCTTCCCCCTTCATCCAATAGGTCGGCCAGAGACAGGACAACACTGTCAGCGGAAATAGTCTTCAGCACCGATGGGGCATCTGCCATTTTCAGATTTTTGATTTCTGTGATCTTGACCCGCTTAGAAAATTCCGGAATCACTCGCCGGAAAGCCTCAGCAGTTGCCCGCCAATGGGCCTGGGTGTCACTTATGACTGCAAGGAGATGCCTGGCCGTGGGGTGGAGCTGCAGGGCGATTTTTATCGTTTCGGCTATATCAAGGGTCTCATTGACACCGGTGATGTTCTGGTGTCCTCCTAGGCGCTTGGGTTGAAAGTCATTGATGCCGCAAAAAACGAGGGGCACACCGGAAAAAAGACGGCTACGATTATTCAAAAGAAAATCGAGAGCCGGATCATCGGCGGAAATGATTAGTTGGGGAGGGTATTCCCGATATTTATGACTCATGACCGATCCAAACTTCTTAAGCCAATCGGCCTCTTTATGCCTCCTGGCCTCCAGGTATTCGAAATAGACTTCGGCATTTCCTTCTGTGAGAACCGACCGGACACCTTGAATGATCCCGTCGGTCCACTGATCACCCTGATGGTAGGAGCAGAGAACCAGAACGCGCTTGGATTGCTGCGCCCAAATAGGAGAAGGGAGTATGGAGAATAGAATCCCAAGAACGGAAAAGAATAATAGGGCCTTTTTCCTCATTTGGAAAAGAGGTTTTAAACTATGGGGCATGATAGTTACTCCTGGAGGAGTTGAAGAACATTAGATCTAAAGTGCTTACTTAGCTTCTCCTTATGGGAAAAATCACTCTCGGTCCTATTGAACATTCCTAATTATAGTACCGGGTTAGGGGGGCTTCGTCAAAAAGAAAATCCTGAGGCCCTCATTCCACCAATTTTTCTAAAGTACCAAATCATGACAATAATAAGGCCTAAAGAATGAATATTTAATAATTTTAACTGGTTATTTAACAAGAGATCTTAAATCCTGGTGCTTGACACTAATTTTATCATCTACTATATTAGTTCAACTCAAAATAGGGACTGATTATAACATCTGGATCCTGGATCTTATATCCACCCCTTACAAGACCCGGGGGTGGCATCCCATTAGATATTTATTAGGAAAGGAGTTTTTATGCCCAGATTAGAAGGTATAAAAAAAGTAATGATTATCAGTTCAGGACCGATTGTCATCGGTCAGGCTTGCGAATTTGATTATTCCGGCACTCAGGCCTGCAAGGCCCTTCGAAAGCTGGGCTATGAGATCGTCTTGGTTAATTCCAATCCGGCCACTATTATGACTGATCCGGGGATGGCCGAAGCGACCTATATCGAACCGCTGAACCTTCAGACTATGAAAGAGATCATTGAAAATGAGCGGCCAGACGCCCTCCTGCCAAATCTGGGTGGGCAGACCGGTCTCAATCTGGCCTCAGAACTAGCCCGAACCGGAGTGCTGGAAGAATTCGGCGTGAAGGTTATAGGGGTGGAGGTGGAGGCGATCAAGAGAGGGGAAGACCGGATCGCCTTTAAAGAGACCATGGCCAAACTCGGGATTGAGATGCCCAAAAGTGAGCCGGCCTATACGGTGGAAGAAGCGGAAAAAATTGCCGAACAACTCGGATATCCGGTGGTGGTCCGACCGGCCTATACCATGGGAGGAACCGGAGGCGGATTGGTTTATAACATGGAGGAATTACGGGTAGTCGCCAGCCGGGGGATTTCCGCCAGTCTGGTGGGCCAGATCCTGATCGAAGAGTCCGTCCTGGGCTGGGAGGAACTTGAACTGGAAGTGGTCCGGGATGCCAAGAACCAGATGATTACGGTCTGTTTTATTGAAAATGTGGATGCCATGGGCATCCATACCGGTGATTCTTATTGTACAGCGCCCATGTTGACCATAGATCCCGGGTTGCAGAAAAGGCTTCAGGATTATTCCTATGCCATAGTGGAGGCCATTAGGGTCATTGGCGGGACGAATATTCAATTTGCCCATGATCCGAAGACCGGCCGGGTGGTGGTTATTGAGATTAATCCGCGAACCTCACGATCGTCAGCCCTGGCCTCCAAGGCCACGGGTTTTCCTATTGCCTTAGTTTCCTCGCTCTTGGCCGGAGGCATGACCCTGGATGAGATCCCTTACTGGCGGGAAGGAACCCTGGATAAATACATCCCCTGGGGCGATTATGTGGTAGTCAAATTCGCCAAATGGGCCTTTGAAAAATATGAAGGGGCCGAGGACAAACTGGGTACCCAGATGCGGGCCGTAGGCGAGGTCATGAGTATCGGTAAGAACTATAAAGAGGCCTTTCAGAAGGCCATCCGTTCTTTGGAAAATGGGCGCTACGGACTCGGTTTCGTCAAAAAGTTCCAGGAAAGATCGTTGGAAGAGCTTCTCGAAATGCTTACGGAACCGACCAGTGAGCGTCAATTCATCATGTACGAGGCCTTGAAAAAGGGGGCGTCAATAGCCGTCCTCCAAGAAAAAACACATATTAAGGCCTGGTTTATCGAACAGATGAAGGAATTGGTCGATCTGGAGGAAAAGATCCTTAATTGTCAGGGGAAGGAGGTACCCGATGACCTATTGGTCCAGGCCAAGAAAGACGGGTTTGCCGATAAATATCTGGCCAAAATCTTGGACCTTTCGGAGAGTAAAATAAGGGAAAGGAGGATATCCCTAGGGGTGGTTGAGCAATGGGAGCCGGTGCCGGTCAGCGGTGTGGAAAATGCAGCCTATTATTTTTCAACCTACAATGCCCCGGATAAGGTAGCCTCAAGCAGCCGGAAAAAAATTATGGTCTTGGGCGGAGGGCCCAATCGGATCGGACAGGGCATTGAATTCGATTATTGCTGCGTTCATGCGGCCTTTGCCATAAGAGACGAAGGCTTTGAGTCGATCATGGTCAACTGCAATCCGGAAACCGTTTCCACCGACTACGACACCTCGGACAAGCTTTATTTTGAACCTCTGACCGTCGAGGATGTGCTGAGTATATACCACAAGGAGAAGCCCGATGGGGTAATCGTTCAGTTCGGAGGCCAAACCCCATTAAATATCGCCTCCGAACTGGCTGATGCCGGAGTCCGGATTATCGGTACTTCTCCCGATACGATCGATCTGGCTGAAGACCGCGACCGTTTCCGGCAAAAAATGAGGAAACTGGGCATCCCCCAGCCTGAATCGGGTATGGCCAGTACCTTGGAAGAGGCTTTAGGTGTGGCTCAGAAAATAGGATATCCGCTTATGGTCCGGCCATCTTATGTGTTGGGCGGAAGGGCCATGGAAGTCATTCATGATGAAGATATGCTTAAACGGTACGTGGCGGCGGCCGTTGATGTCAGCCCCGAACGCCCCATCCTGATCGATAAATTTCTGGAGAATGCCATCGAAGCCGAGGCCGACGCTATTGCCGACGGTACGGACGCCTTTGTCCCGGCGGTCATGGAGCATATTGAGCTGGCCGGTATTCACTCAGGAGATTCCGCCTGTGTGATTCCCCCGGTCAGCATACCGGCCAAACATGTGGAAACCATCTATGAATATACCAAGAGGATCGCTATTGAGTTAAATGTGGTCGGGCTCATGAATATTCAGTACGCCATTGCCAATGATACGGTCTATATCCTGGAGGCCAATCCCAGAGCTTCCCGGACGGTGCCTTTGGTTTCGAAAGTTTGTAATATTTCCATGGCCCGCCTGGCCACTCAAATCATGCTTGGGAAAAAATTGAAGGATCTCGATATCCGCCGGCCCAGAGCCATCCCCCATTTCGGGGTCAAAGAGGCCGTTTTCCCCTTTAATATGTTCCCGGAGGTTGATCCCATCCTCGGTCCGGAAATGCGGTCTACGGGCGAAGTCTTAGGGATGGCCGATTCCTACGGACTGGCCTACTTTAAGGCCCAGGAGGCCACCCAATTGGTCCTCCCGGCCGAAGGAACGGTCTTGTTGACGGTATCCGAAAAGGATCGGCCGGCCGTTCAGGAGTCTGCACGGCGTTTCAAGGATCTTGGATTCAGGATAATGGCTACTAACGGGACACACCGGTTTCTATCAGAAAATGGAATAGAGAGTGAACTGGTCCTTAAAATGCATGAAGGGCGCCCAAATATTGTGGACCAGATTAAAAATGGAGAGATCAATCTGGTCATAAACACCCCCAGCGGTAAACTGAGCAAGCATGACGATTCTTATATCCGCAAAGCGGCCATTAAGTATAAGATACCCTATATCACCACCTTGGCCGCTGCGGTGGCCGCTGCCAGGGGCATCGCCAGCTTTCGTAAAGGCCATGGAAAGGTGAAATCCCTCCAGAATTATCATAAAGATATAAAATAGAAAAAGAGGCCTGGGGGGCCCCTTCTGGCCCTTAAAGGTTTCGGCAGGAATAGGCGGATAAAAAGGAGAAAGACTATGGACGGGATTGTTGGAATTTTTGGCCCCGATGACCGGGAATTAGTAGCCAAGACCTTTTTGGCCACAGGGGCTTGTCAACACCGCGGCAAGGCCACCACGGGCGTGGCTATCGGAACAAGGAAGGGAATCTATATCCATAAAGGTTTGGGAAGGATCGCCGAGGTGATCGATAACCGAATGATAGACATTTTCCAAGATCTGGAACCGATGGCCGCGATCGGGAATATCGGATACGGGAAAAGTGCAATTGCCGAAAAATATAACGCCGAGCCTATCGAAGTGTATCCCGCCGGGGCATCAAAATATAAAATCGCCTTAACGGTTGATGGGTATCTGGTCAGAGAAGGGGACCTAAGGGCTGAGCTGGAAAGAGACTATATCCTAAAAACCAGCAATAAGACGGAGATTATCGGCGCCCTGTTGCACAAATACCTTGAGGAAGACGGACTTACCTTTGAAGCCGGCGCCAAACTGGTACATAAACTAAAGGGAAGGGCCACCTTTGCCTTGGCCGCCTTGGTTTACGATGGAACCGATTGCGCCCTGCTTACTCTCAATGATGTCCTGGCCTTTGAACCCTTCTGCTACGGAATGATTAATGGGACCTTTGTGGCCAGTTCCGAGTCCTGCTCCCACCGAAGGCTGGGAGGGATTATGGAAGGTGAGTTTGATGGAGCTGAAATGACTATATGTACCAGAAAGGGGATCGAGAGGAAAAGGCTTGTCGAGGCGGTGATCCGTCCGGATACCTTTCAGGGGGTTTATTTCGGCAATGTGGCCTCAGTATATCGGGGCAAGGAGATTTTTCAGATCAGGAGAGAACTGGGACTTAAACTGGCTGAGCACTATGGGAGTTCCACGGCCGATCTGGTGATCCCCAATCCTGAGTCGGGCTGGGGGGTGTCCGTCGGCCTAGCCGAGGGCCTTGGGAAAAGCTTGTACCCCGCCCTGATCAAACTTCCCCAAGCCGTTAGGACCTTCCAGGAAGGAGAACGTTCAACCAGGACCAAGGAAGTGGGGCTTAAATTCGGGGGGATCGATTCCCTGCTTAAAGGGAAAAACATTGCCATGGGGGATGACAGTATTGTCCGGGGAAGCGTAAGTGAAGGAGGATCGGTCTGGGTCGTCTATAATGCCGGAGCCCAATACATTGAATTCTGGATTTCCTATGGTCCCATGTTTTTTCCTTCATTTAAGGAATGGCATCGGGGAGCGGGATGCCTCAATGAACTGGCGGTCCAAAGGGCCTTTGAAAAAGACAACCCTTATGACAAAGGGGAAGAGGAAATCAACCGGGCTGTGGCTAAACTGGTGGGTGTTGATGAGGTCCGGTATAATTCAGCTTCTATCATCAGGTCGGTTGCCGGAGAAGGGTCCCTGCAAGCCCTTGATGCCAGCTACCCCATAGATTATTCCTTTTGGCCTGATTGGCTTAAGATCGAGGTCGAAAGGTATAACCGGTTTAAGGGATAACTATTATAATCAACCCTTTTCGGTTAGACCTTCTGGCCCAGGAAGGCCTCTTTGATCTTAGGCTCCTGGATTAATTCTTCGGAAGGACCTTTGAGAACGATCCGCCCGGTCTCCAAGACATAGCTGAAATGAGAGACTTTAAGGGCCTGTTTGACGTTTTGCTCTACCAGGAGAATAGTGGTACCGGCCTTGTTGATCCGTTTGATGGTCCGAAAGATTTCGGCGACCACCAAAGGGGCCAATCCCAGAGAAGGTTCGTCCAGCAGAAGCAGTCTGGGTCTGGCCAGTAAGGCCCGGGAGATGGCCAGCATCTGCTGCTCCCCTCCGGAAAGTGAGCCGCCGGGTTGGTTCTGCCGATCCCGCAGCCAGGGGAAGCGGACCAATTCCTTCTCGATATCATCCTTAAGTTCTTTGTCTTTACGGTGATAGGCCCCCATTTCCAGGTTTTCCAGAACGGTCATTTTGGCCAGGATGGCCCGGCCTTCCGGGACCAGGGCGATGCCCTTATGCACAATCTGATGGGGCTTTAGGGCGGTGATGTTCTCTCCCAAAAATTCAATCGTTCCGGACTTGGGCTTGAGGAGTCCGGCAATGGTCTTAAGCAGGGTCGTTTTTCCGGCCCCATTGACCCCCAGAATGGAAACAATAGACCCGGGACGCACATCCAGATGAACCCCTTTCAATGCCCTGATATTCCCGTATAAGGTCTGGATACCCTCAATGGTCAACACCGGTCAGTCCTCTTCCTCTTCTTCCCGGCCGAGATAGGCTTCGATGACAACAGGGTCTTGTTGGATTTCCTGGGGGGTCCCTTCGGCGATCTTCTGACCGAAATTTAAAACCACCAGACGATCACAGACGGTCATGACCATAGACATATCATGTTCGATCAATAAAACGGTAATCCCCAGTCCGAGTATTTTTTTGATCAATCGGGCGATTTCTTCGGTTTCGCTTTCATTCATTCCGGCCACCGGTTCATCCAGCAGAATTAATCTCGGTTCACAGGCCAGAGCCCGGGCGATCTCCACCCGCCTCTGGAGACCATAGGGTAAACTCATGGCCGGATGGGTATTGTATCCGGACAGGCCGACCATTTCCAATAGCTGGTTTGTTTTCTCTCTAATCCGCTCCTCTTCTTTTTTCTGATGGGCTGTCCTTAAGACACTGGAAAAAACACCGGCCTGGCTTCGGCAATGGCGCCCCACCATGACATTTTCTTCCACGGTCATCTGATCGAAGAGGCGAATATTCTGAAAGGTCCGGCTGATGCCTTTTTGCGTAATAAGATGGGATTTCAGGCCGCTGATCTTTTCTCCGTTGAAAATAATATCCCCGGAGGAAGGCATTAGAAAGGAAGTGACTACATTAAACAAAGTGGTCTTGCCGGCTCCATTGGGGCCGATTAATCCCAAGATTTCTCCTTCGGCTAAGGAAAAGGAGACCTCTTCCAGGGCAGCTAAACCTCCAAACACTTTTGTGACATTCTTTAACTCAAGCAGCATCGTTTTCTTTGTTTTTTCGGCCCATGATCCGATCGATCAACGGGGCATCAATAAATCCCTGAGGTCGGAAGACCATCATAATCACCAGGACGATACCATAAATTATATAGCGGTATTCGCTTAAGGCCCGTAACAACTCCGGCATCATCGTTAAAAAAGTGGCCCCGAAGATAGGTCCCCAGATAATCTCACTGCCGCCAAAGACGGCGAAAACCAGAATCTCCACGGCCCGATGGTAGGTGAAGTCCGCCGGGCTGATATAACCGGTCACATGGGCAAAAAGGGTCCCGGCAAACCCGGCCAACAGGGCACCCTGGGTAAAGGTCAGGATTTTATAATAGGTAATGTCAATGCCCATGGATTCGGAGGCTTTTTCATCCATCCGAATGGAATGGAACGCCCGTCCGACCCGGGAATGATCCAGTCTCCAAAAGAAACAAACCACCAGAATAGTGATGACCAAGAGGAGAGTAAAAACGGATAGACTGATGAATTCGTTATTCTTCAGCCCAAGACTTTCCGGGGTGAAGCCGCTTTTTTTCAGGGAGGCCAGAATTGTCCGACCCAGATGAGGAATACCGGCGATTCCCACAGCCCCGTTGGTCAAGGATTCCCAATTAATAAAAAGGACCCGGACCACTTCCCCGAACCCAAGGGTGGCAATGGCCAAATAGACCCCTTGGAGGCGCAGGGTCGGCAGGCCGATCAAAAGGCCGATCAGACCGGCCAGGAGGGTTCCGGCCAGGACTCCGATGGGAATAGGCAGTCCCAGTTTTGAGGTCAATAAGGCGGTGGTAAAGGCCCCGATACTCATAAAACCGGCGTTGCCCAAGGAAAGCTGACCGGTAGAGAGGGTGATATAAATACTCAATCCGAGAAGGATATTAATCAGAATAAAGGAGGCGACCTGGAGATAATAGGGATTGATCACCATCGGGTCTTTCCTTTATCTCTTGGCCTCAGGCAGGGCCTGTCCGAAGAGGCCCTGGGGTTTGATGAGCAGAATGACAATGATGGCGATAAAGGCGATGGCATCCCGGTAGCCGGAGTTTCCGTAGGCCACAACAAAGGTTTCCGATAAACCGAGGATTAACCCCCCGGCCATGGCCCCGTTTACATTGCCCATACCCCCCATAATAATGATGGCCAGCCCTTTAAGGCCCATGGGCAGCCCCATCTGGTTGTTGATATAGTTGAAGGCCATACCCACCAGGACCCCGGCAATGCCTCCCATAGTCGAGGCGACCATGACGGTAGAGGTAATAATCTTTCGGGTATTGATACCCAGGAGGCTGGCCGTCTCCAGATTTTCGGCAGTGGCCCGCAAGGCCTTGCCCGTTTTGGCCTTTTGCAGCCAGGTCGACAGGCCGCCCATGAGGACCAGGGAGATAACCAGGATAATGATCTGGACCAGGTAGATGGTCGTGTCGCCCAGGGAGAACTGGATATCACCAAAGGAGGTGGGGAAAGGTTTATTCCCGGCTCCGAAAAGGTGATGAGCCAGATTTTCCAACATAATGGAAATGCCGATGGTGCTGATCAGAGAGGCCAGGTGAGAGGCCCCTCTCCGGCGAATAGGACGCAGAGCCAGACGTTCCAGGAGATAGCCCATGGCCGCCGTGGCCAGGATCGCCCCTAAAAAGGCCACGATTATGGGGACCTGAAAGCGGGAAATTAAAATCATCCCGATAAAGGCCCCGAACATAAAGATCTCCCCGTGGGCCATATTAATAATATCCAGGACACCAAAGACCAGAGTGTAGCCTAAGGCTACAATAGCGTAAATGCTGCCTAGGGTGATGCCATTGATGAGTTGTTCAAAAAACAAATCAGCCTCGCCAAATTGGTACGAAAATAACGTTCATCGTTGGGCGTTCGGCGTTCGTCGAAAACCCATTTTAACTCTTCATTGTACCCCTCAATAGATGGGGCAGGGGAATTTATAAAGAACGGGTGACGGCCAGGATCCAGAGCTAGACACGCCACCCGTATGGGAAATTATTATTTCTATGACTAGTTAAAAAGCTGAAATTTTCCGTCCTTGATAACTAATACGTTTGGGTCCATTACTACATCCCTCTCGGCGTCAAAGGAGAATTTGCCTAAGACCCCATTGAAGTTCCGAACTCCGGCCAGGGCATCGCGCAGCTTGTCGCGATCGGCTTTACCGGCCTTTTTCAGGGCCTCGGCCATAATGTAGAGGGCATCATAAGCCTGGGCGGCAAACTGATCCGGTTTTTTGCCGAAAGTTTTTTCGAATTTCTGGACAAAGGCCTTGACCTTCGGGTCGGGCCTGTCACCAAACCAGGGGGTGGCCACAATCAACCCATCGGCTGCCTCTTTGGCGATTTCGATCACTTTGGGAGAGTTAAATCCATTGCCGCCGACAAAGGGGACATTGAGGCCCATTTTGCGGGCCTGGGACAAGATGACCGCTCCTTCCTCATAGAGGGCCGAACAGAAAATGGCATCAGGCTTGGTGGCTTTGATTTTGGTCAATTGGGCCTTGTAGTCCGCCTGGCCTTTTTGAAATTCCTCGATAGTGGTGATTTTCAGACCCAGGTCGGTGGCCACTTTTTTCATGGTGTCGAACCCAGACTTGGTAAAGACGTCGTCATTACCGTAGAGCATGGCGATCTGTTTGAGATGGTATTTGGCCACGGCTTTTTTAACCGCAGCCGGGATAGCCAGGGCCTCTGGCAAGGAGTTTCGGAAGACATATTTGCCGATCTGGGTGATGCCTACGGCCGTGGTGGAGGTGCCCATGATTGGGACTCCGCTGGCATTGGCTTCCGGGCCGACAACCTTCATTTCCGTGCTGAGAGTGGGGCCTAAAATAGCCACGACCTGCTGGGAGTTGATTAGTTTTTGGGCGGCAGCCAGGGCCTGCTCCTGTTTTCCCGAGGAATCTTCAAAGATTAATTCTATTTTGACTTCCCCTTTGGCGTTTACTTCATCGCGAGCCAGTTTAAACCCGTTGGTTATGGCCTCCCCGTAGCCGGCTCCCGGCCCGGTAATTATGGAGATTACCCCTATTTTGGCCGGAATGGCCGCGGCCTGGGATTGGGTTGCTGATGCAACCAGCGCAAAAACAAAGAAAATCATCAAAAACCCCACCAAAGATCTCTTCTTCATGGTTTCCTCCCTAAATAAATTATAGAGTTTTATCTAATAACCTTTGGAAGCTCGCTTGTCAAGTCATTCTCCCTGGGTGATCAAACGGTTCTAAAAGGACAAACTAAAAAACAAAAGGGAAATATCCGAGAGGAAGTCTCTTGGTCACCCAAACTGGCTGGCTTTGACTCGACTGATTTTATCCTATCCTGAGGTAGAAAGCTCCACTATTTATTTGAGATATAAAGGTTCCTGGGTTTGTTCGATTCGCCGGATGTTTTCGGCCACGGCTTGAACGATTCCCCTCATGGAGACGTCTGTGGAGCCGGCGATATGGGGAGTGGCCAAGACGTTGTATTGAAAGATCGGATCTTGCGGATCAGGGGGTTCTTCCCAAAAAACATCCAGGCCGGCCCCGGCGATCTGTCCGGAAGCCAGGGCCTCTTCCAAGGCGTTTCGGTCCACCAATCCTCCCCTGGAAAGGTTAATTAGAAAAGCCTCTTGTTTCATCAGGGCCAAAGTTCTTCGATTCATTAATTGTTTGCTGTCAGGACTGAGCGGCAGGCAAAGGACCACAAAGTCGGCCATCTTTAGCAGCTTTTCCAGGTCTTCCGGCCCCCCCGCCCAATCCAAGCCAAGCTCGTCTTTGGCCTTCTGGGGATTGTTCCGTTTAAGTCCAAGAAGTTGAACATTAAAGGATTTCAGTCGTCGTATTAAAGCCTGGCCGATCCCTCCCAGTCCCACCAGACCTACGGTCAGACCGCGAAGGGCTCGGCCCTGGGGTTGGCCCATTTTCCGGTCAGCCAGACTTTGGGCCATTTGCCGAACACCCCTGGCCAGCCCAATCATCAGGTAGATACCCAGTTCGGCTACTGAATCGGCATTCCCGGAAATATCCGAAGGCACATTGGCCACTTTGATCTTCAGATCCCTAGCCGCTTCAAGATCCACACCTTCCAGGCCAACGCCGCACTGTTGAATCAGAAGAAGTTCGTCGGCTTCAGTCAACATCTCCCGGGAAATGGACGTCATCGTTGGGATCAGGATCTGGATCCCCTTTAAGGAATCCACCCCAAAACGACCGGTCACCTCAAAAGTATGTTCAGGAAGCACCTGCCTTATTTTTGGCAAAAATCCACCCCAGGCATTCTCTGGAGCGGCAAAGAGAATTTTCATTCAGACTCCTTTTCTGATTTTTTCCAAAGAAGTAACACAATTCAGCTTATAAGGCAAACCCTGGAAAAAGAAAGGCCGTGATCTTAAACACGGCCTTTCTTTTTCCAGGATAATTTGGAACGTTATTCTATATTAATTTTAATCTGTTTCTCTTTGGCTTTTTCGCTTTTGGGCAGATTAATCGTCAGAATCCCGTCTTTGTGACTAGCCTTGATATGTTGTGGATCAACCTCGGCCGCCAGCCGGATACTACGGGTGAATGAACCATATCGACGCTCGACCAAGTGATAGGATTCTTCCTTTTCCTCCCGCTCCTGTTTCTTTTCCCCTTTTAAAGTCAATAAATCACCGCTGATGGAGACTTCAATATCTTTCGGGGTTAGACCCGGAAGTTCAGCCGTGACAACAATGGTGTCTTTGGTTTCTTTGACATCCAGGGCCGGTGCCCAAATCGTTTCTCGGAATGGATGAAAGCCCACATCTCCAAAGAAGTGGCCCCATAAATCATCCATCTCTTTTCTGAGCTTGGTTAGACTCTTTGTTCTTTCCCAGGGAATGATATCCAACATAAGCCCACCTCCTATATTATTTATTTTCTTGTCTTACATAATTTACAGACAACAGATAATCATTGACCGGGGATTTGTCAAGATGTGTCCCTGTCCTGGAGATTCGTTTCTTGATCTCCCCTGACCATCATGCTATTTAGAACTACATAGAAAGGATTCCGACAACCATGATCCCAATTAAGAAACTAAACGAATTCATTATTGAACTGACGAGAAAGGCCGGCCTACCGGAGGAACAGGCCGGCCTTCTGGCCGATACCCTGATTGATGCTGATCTAAAAGGAATAGACACCCATGGCCTTCTCCGTTTACCGATCTATGTTAAGAGAATGGAAACAGGGGTAATCAATGTCAATGAACCGATACGGTTGGTCAAGGAAAAAGGGGTTATCCAATTACTGGACGCCCGAAACGTTTTGGGCCAGGTGGCCTGTGTCCGAGGCATGGAACTCGCTATTTCCAAGGCCGAACAATTCGGCCTCGGGGCTTCCGGGATTTTTAACAGTAACCACTGCGGCGCGTTAGGTTACTATACGGAGCTCGCCGCCGAAAAAAAGATGATTGGTCTTTCGACTACTAATGTCGTCCCTTTGATGGCCCCGATTGGGGGGAAAGAGAAGGTGGTCGGGAACAATCCCCTAGCTATATCCGTTCCCCGTACTCAAGGGCCGCCGGTTACCTATGATAGTGCCACCAGTACCGTTTCATATGGGAAAGTGCTGACTTATTTACGGAGAGGAGAAGAAATCCCTCTCGGTTGGGCCTTGGACGATAAAGGACTGGAAACGGATAATCCGGAAGAGGTCATTTCCAAAAGGGGTTCTTTGACACCTTTCGCCGCGCATAAAGGGTATGGGTTGGCTTTTATCCTTGAAATCCTAGCCGGGGTTCTGACCGGTGCGGGATTCGGCAGGCAGCTTCGTTCATTGTATGATGCCGATCACTTTTCCGGCATAGGCCAGTTCTTCTTAGCCATCAATGTAGAGTACTTTATGGATACAGACCTGTTTTTTGGAAGGCTTGAGGAATGGATCGAACAGGTTAAAGGGTCGGCCCCGGTCAGGGAAACGAAGGAGATCTTAATCCCCGGAGAGATCTCCCAGAGAAATAAACAGAAGAATCTCCAGACCGGTATAACCTATGATGAAGCTCTTATAAATGAACTTAACCTCCTGGCCCATCGATACGGAGTGTCTCTCCTTCGCCAGGATTAAATAGTTTCTCTTTGCCGGCATCAGGCCCAAGAAGATATAAAATAGAAATTCATCTTTTGTCTCTCACTTTTGTCTCTCACGCCTCGTACCTCATGCCTGTTTCAAATCAACGGCTGAATCCGGTTGAGCCAGGTCTTTACTTCGGGGCGGAGCACATTGGCCAGGACATGACTGAGTCCTGCCCCGGCCAGAAGGTTCAAGCAGGTTTCTTCTAAAGGATAGGGTTCCTTTCTGTTTTGACCGCTACGCAGATTAGAAAGTCCCACCATGGTCCTGGCAGGAAAATTAAAAAGCGCTCCGCTGGAAAGCAAGCGAATCATTTCGATCAGGGCTTTAATCTGGGCCAAGGTTTCAGGCCAACTCCAGTGTGGAAGCAGAGGATCAAAGAGCAATTGCTCTTCAGCCATCCCGGCCGAGACGGCCCGTTCTCTCAGTTCAATGGCCAAAGCCAGCTTCCCCTCCAACGTTGCAGGAGGCATGGAATATTGGTCCAGTAATAACAAAACCAAGGGTGTTTGGAATTCGACGGCCAGAGGAAGGATTTCTTCCAGCTTTTTTTCCTCCAGGGTCAGGGCGTTCAAGATCGGCTTTTCCCGACAGGCAGCCAATCCTTTAGCCAGAATCTTCGGATGGGGACTATCGAGGATCAGGCCCAGAGAGGTTACTTCCTGGACGGTCTCAATCAGAAAGATAATGCGGTCTTCCTGATTCTTTGAGAGGTAACCGGGATTGATATCCAAAAGATCCGCCTTGGCATGGACACAGGCATGGGTAATTTCCCGGATAGGTTTGGGATCCAACTCTTGCAGGGCCTTGGCTACCCGGGGATTTAAGGCGTTTAGATTATCGGCAGCGATAATCATGATATTTCCATATGCCGGCTCGCGGAAAGCCTTTTCTTAATTCGGTCCCAATTCCTCTCACCCTTCTGGAGGCCCTGAACCAGTTTTTGCCGAAAGGCTTTTTTCTTTCGGACTTCCGTGATTAAAGGCAGATTGGATGAGCCGATATGAAAAGCCCCGGAGAGGGCTGCGGCCAGTAATTCCCCGGCCACCAGCAAATCTGCCCGGAGGTTCTTTTTGCACCGGGCCCCTACCCAGTCAATCAAGGCCATCCCCTGCTGGGCCTCTTTCATGATCTCCAGCGGTACGGTAATAGATTCGGCAATAATCCGGGTCAGGACAGAAAGGGGAGCTTTGGAATGCCTGGCCTGGACCAACCGGGGATAGATTTTTCGATCCAGTTCTCGAAGCGTTTCTATATTGCCGAACAGGGATTTTAGGGCGGTTAGTTTATTGTCCCAGGCCGTAAAGGGACGAGCGTTTTCTTTGGCTCGGGCCTGTTCCAATACGATAATTTTCTCTAATAAGGCCAGGCCGAGCAGGGCTCCATAAGCGGCAGCCGCACCTCCACCCGGATCCGGTTGGGGCTTGGCCAGAGCGTTTAGAAAGGATTCGGGCATAAACTGAGAAGGTTAAGGTAATGAAAGCACAGAGGTTTTAAGTAGTTCATCCTTCCAGGCCTGATATCCGGCACCACTTAAATGGAGGCCGTCATTGGTGTAAGGAGGGAGTAATTCCCCGTTGGGGGCCAGCCGCTGATTCAAGTCTAAATAGATGAGTTTTCGCTCTTCAGCCAGTTTTTTTATTTTTCGGTTAAGGGATTCAACCTTTTTGTTACGCGGATCAGGTCCGGCCAGATAGAGGGTGGATTGAATGATGGGAGTAATCTCCCGTTTCAACAAACCATCTATAATTTTATTATAATTATCAAATATCCTTTCAATAGATCGTTCTCTCAAGAGATCATTGATTCCAATCATAATTAAACACTTTTTCGGTTTGAGCCAATATACTTTTTCCAATCTGGCCAGGATATCACTGGTCTCATTGCCAGCCACGCCTTGATTCCGGACATCATTTCTCTTTAACAAAACGGGCCAGTTTCCCCAGGCGGTAATGGAATCTCCAAGCATAACGATCCGGACATCCGCAGTATTGGTTTGGCCGCAAGCCGGTAAAGAAAAAACGGCGGTCAAAAACAAGATGAGAGAAAAAAATAGTTTGGGTTTCATAAGACCAGAGCCGGATTTCAGAATGATCGACAAGTAACCATCTTGAGACGGAAGAAGTATAAAAAAAGAAAAACCCGGAAGCAAGAAGAAAAAGGCGAAATAGTTACTATAGACTGACATAATATTGTCAGTCTGCTATAATACAATTACTCAAAACCAATGGAGGGCAAGAGATGTCTTATAAATTTGATTCCCTGATGCAGATCCTGAATAACCTGGACGGTCATAAGAGAGTAACGGTGGAGACCCTACGCGAAGATCTGGGAGTGTGTGAAAGAACGGTCTTTCGATATCTCAAGGCCCTGCAGGTCGGCGGTTTTCCCATTATTTTTGATAAAAAGAAGGGAGGATATTGTTTTATGGAAGGATATAGTTTAAAGCAGCCGGATCTTTCGCCGGAAGAAACCCTGGCCCTGAATATTTCCAAAAAAATGATCAAAGGCATGGGGAGTAATTGGGAGGAAAGCCTTGACCGGATTGGACAAAAACTCCTGGTTAAAAAAACAGATCTCCCCCGCCATATTGTACTGTCCGGGAAAGGGCTGGCTGCGGAAATAACCGGTCATATTGGTCTGATTCATCAAGCCATCATGAATTATCAGCGGCTGAAGATGACTTACCGCCCCCTTTATTCCGACCAGAAGACTAAACGAAAGGTGGACCCCTATTATCTTTTCTTTGAGGAAGATTTCTGGTATCTGCGGGGCTATTGCCACTTCCGGGAAGAACCCCGGACCTTTGCCCTGGACCGGATCCTCTCTCTGAAGATGTTGGAAGAGTATTTCATTCCCCGCAATTTCGCCCCGGAAGAAGAACTCTCCGGGGCCTTTGGGACCGTGGTGGATGGGGAGCCGCTGGAAGTGGTTTTACGATTCGATGCCGAGATCAAGCCCTATCTGCAACGGAAAAAATGGCACCAGAGTCAAAGGGAACGGGAGCTGAAGGATGGTCGGCTGGAACTGCGTTTCCGGGTTAACGGACTGGAGGGCATAAGCCGCTGGATTTACCGCTGGCTGCCTCATGTGGAGGTGGTTTCGCCGAAGAGGTTGAGGGCCAATATCAAGCTCGAATTGGAGCAGGCTCTGAAAAAATATTGATGGGTAATTCGTTCATCTTGACAAGGTTCATCACTTGTGGCACACTTTATTCACAAGCTAAAATAAAGCTTATGACGGTAACCGGTATATTTAAATTAGGAGAAACTTATGCCCACCAAAAATCCAAGAATAAATGTTGTCCTGGACCCTCCGCTCTATCAGAATGTCCGGTTTCTGGCCAAAAAAGACGGCGTTTCGTTATCTACTAAATTGAGAGACTTAGTGAAGGAAGCCCTCGATGTCCAGGAAGATCTTTTCCTGGCAACATTTGCCGAAAAAAGGGAAAAGTCTTTTAAGGAATCTGCGGCCCATAGGCACGAAGAAGTTTGGTCTTAAGGTGATGCCTTAGGCAAAAAAAATGGCTATGGAGATAATTTATCATCCGGATGTCAAGAAAATTGATTTACCTAAAATCGATCCGAGAAATAAAGCCATGATTAAAAAGGCTATTGAAGAACGGCTACTCCAACAGCCTGAATTATATGGAAAGCCTTTACGGCGGACTCTAAAGGGATACTGGAAGTTACGGGTGGGGGATTACCGTATAGTTTTTAAGTTGTCGAAACACAAAATTTTTGTTTTGGGAATCATTCACCGCAAAGATGTTTATCCTCAAGTTGACCAACGGTCTCTTTAATGTCTGAACGGATTTTTCCCACAACCGAGGCCATGCAGGCCGGAATCGTGGCCGAGGCTGATGACCGGACCTTAATCCTCACTTCCGGAGGAAGACTGGCCCGGCAACTGCAACATGCCTTTCGTCTGGAAGGAAAACAAAAAGGGCGGCCAGGATGGCTGAGGCCCCAGATCTTAAGCCTGAATACTTGGATCCTAAAATTATGGCAAGGGTCCTGGCCGGAAGAAATCCGGCCCTCATCTTTAAGAATACTACGGCTCTGGGAAGAGGCCGTTAAAGGGGGCGATTTACCCGAGGGGCTCTCGGCCGATATCCAGCTTTATCAGCTTTTAGAGGAAACCTTTCAGGCGAAGATCCGCAACAAAGTCCCTCCTCCCGGGAATGGTTTTGTCTCCCCTCTCATCTCCTGGAGGGAGGAAGTTTTTAGACGATTTGAACGGCTTATTATCGAACAAGGCTTGATTCATCCTGCCTATCTGCCTCTTAAGGTGCTGCAAGGGATAGTCCATGGTGCACACCATCCTCCTGAAAAGATTTTTTTAGTAGGCTTTGAATTTCCAGCCCCCATAGAAAAAGATTTGCTTCAGGTTTTAAACAAGCGGTTCGGAGCTATTTATTGTTCCACGCGGGAGGTTCAAGCCCCGATTCTTAGAGCCGTTAGTCTGCCGAATCAAGAAGAAGAAGTTATCTGGCTTGGTGAACAGATCCTGGCGGGGGCTCAACACACCCCCCTACATCGAATCGGTCTGGTTGTGCCCTCTTTCTCCCAATATGCCCCCTTATTAGCGGGGACCTTTCGGGAACTGATCGGCCCGGCGATTAATGATGACGGTGGCAGCTACAACCTCTCTCTGGGGCAACCCCTTCTAAACCAGCCCCTGGTGCAGGCCGGCCTTCTTCCTTTGAGCTTTTGTTTAGAGGGACAATCCCGGACACTCTTTCTTTCGCTGCTTTTATCCCCCTTTTATCAAATTTGGAAACCCCATGTGACTGGGCTGGCCCAGGCCGATCGCCTTTGGCGGAAAGAATCGATCGACGCCGACCTGGAGGCCCTTCTTAACTGTCTGCATCAGCATAATTTCCCGGGACTTCCTTTGATCAATCCTCCGGGAGTCAGGCTGGAAACTCTCTTGGCAGCGTTTCGGGTCCGGGAACAAAGGGGAGCCGATTGGGTAAAAGCCCTCAGGCTATGCTGGCAGGTCCTCGGTTTTCCGGTTATCAGTGAGCCGGGTGAAGAAGGATTTTATCAGCACCTTTTAAGCATCCTCCAAGAGCTGGAGAATGATTTGAACGGCTCATTGCTGGATGGGTCTCAGTTTTACGCTTGGTTAAAATACCTTTTGACCCAAACATTGGTTAATGAACCTGGCTATGAACAGGCCGGGATACAGATTCTGGGTCTGATCGAAGCCAGAGGATTGGCCTTCGATCACCTTTTTCTGGGTGGGCTTTCCAAAGGGAGTTTGCCTCAAGCGGTTCGCACCTTTCCTTTTTTAACTCCGGAAGAACGACGTTCGGTTCAAGGGGCAACTTATAAAAGTCAATTTGAATTCGCCCAGGGAGCGTTCGCTCATCTCAAAACAACTGCTCCAAAGATGACCCTGACCAGGCCGGAAGAAGAACAAGGTGACCCCCTTCCTCCTTCTCCCTTCTGGCCGGAAGTAGCTGAAAAAACAGAGCGCAATATCTGGACCGTTCCCGGACCAGCCTGGACTAGAACGGAATGGCTTAAACAAACCGTCCAGGGAATCCACCATTATCCCCAACCCCTTCCTCCGGATGACCTTCCGGCAACCCTTCCGTCTCCCCCCCCAACTTTGTCGGTGACGGCTTTGGAAACCTTTTTGGCTTGCCCTTTTAAGTTTTTTGCCGGACAAATTCTGGGCCTCAATCCTTTGGAGGAAATCATCATCGGGATTTCTCCGCCGGAAAGGGGAGAAGTGCTCCACACTATTCTGGCCTTGATCACCAAAACCATCCGACAACAGGAGGGCTATGAAAAAAATTCGGAGACCCTTTTCCCTATCATTAAACAATGTGTTCAGATGGTGATCCAAGGTAGGTATGGAGACCCTTATTGGTTAGTTGAACAAAGGCGGCTTATAGGGGAGGGGTTAGGTCCGGGAGGGCTTTTAGGGATTTGGCTGGAGAAGGAGTTTACTCGCCGGGAAGAAGGATGGCGTTGGGAAAAAGAAGAGATTTCTTTTCCTCATCTTAAATTATCTTCTTGGTCCTTTCCCCTTAAAGGCCGAATCGATCGGATCGACTACAACAGCCTATCCGGGGAAGTCTGTTGCTGGGATTACAAGACAGGACATCTTCCTCACTCCAATGATATTACCAAACATTTTTTAGCTCCCCAACTTCCTATTTACTTGTGGGCCGTCAAGAAACAACCTCATTACGTATCGGATCCCATTAAAGGATTAAGAGCGGGTTATTTAGGATTAAGATCAGAAGGAGAATTCAGCCTCCAGGAACCCTTTAAGCAAAGCGAAGATTGGGAGAGGTGCTTGCAAGAATGGGAGGAAGTGGTTAAGGGTGCCCAAAAGGAAATCATTTCCGGGTTGTTTTCAGCCGACCCAAAGCCCGAACCCAAAGGCAGTGACCAAGCGGCTTGTAGCTACTGCCCGTATAAATGCTTGTGTGTGTATTGGAAGAAAAATTAGCCGAACATATTTGAAATGTAAGGAGTCGGGGGGGCTTGTTTTGGGAATTGTCCATTCCAAAACAAGCCCCCTTGACTTCGGATCCGAAGGTAGAGGTAAATTCTCAGAGGTTATCTGCAAAATCTCTTTGGTTTTTAAGGCCGAGGTCAAGAAAAATAGGGAAGACCTTCGTTTTTTGTTTCGATTCTTGACTTTAGTCAAAGACATTCCGCCTATACCTGATATTCTTTTCTTAAAATCATCACCTTAAACATCCTTACAGATACTAATCATATCTCTTCTCACTGGCTTAAGTTTAGGGGAAATTTAATTCCCAAAAGAAATAATTAGTTCTCATCCGGAAATAGCCTTTCCGGATGAGAACATACAGTGGCCGATTACTCTCCAGGGCCAGAAACCCTTGGGAAAAGGGGTTTCTGGCTAGAGCTTCGAGCCAGAATCCTGGTGTTTCCATCCGGAAAAACTAATTTCCGGATGGAAACTAATTAGACGTTCAAAGGTAAGCTCAAAACACAAAACGAAAAGCCCAAGGCAAGAATAAATTATCGGATTCTGAAAAGTATTTTCAGGCCTAGGGGTGCTTAGGGAACTGGCGAGGTTACCCTAAAATAAGTCAAACAGCTTTGAAAAATTAAAGGGAAGAGAGATCTTGTTTTCTTACTTCGACAGACTTACCTTTGAACTAGAAGACGGATAATTAGGATATCAGGCTAGGACTGAGTCGGGGGATGAGGTTTTTCCACGGGATCCTGGCTTAAACTTGAGAATTTATAGGTGTGTACTCCGGTGGTTTGGTCTGCCGAGGGAAAGAGGCCTTTGAATTTTCAACTTTCTGATCGTATGCAAGGAGAAGACAATGGAGAAAGACACAGATTTAAAAACGGTCAAAGCGAAGGAGGTCCATGTCCGGGATTGGACGACCTGCGAGGCCACGGCCCAGATGTTGGAGAAGGCCCAAAAGGATGGCGTTTCGACCGCCTTTGACCGTGCTGCGGAGATGAAACCCTGTCCGATCGGGGCTAAATCGGCCTGTTGTAAACATTGCGCCATGGGGCCCTGCCGCCTGAATTCCAAAGACCCCTATGGAGCCGTGGGGGTTTGCGGGGCGACGGTGGATACCATCCAATCCCGAAATTTTTCCAGGATGGTGGCCTGCGGCACGGCCGCTCATTCATCCCACGCCCGAGTGATGCTCAATTTATTTAAGGATGTGGTTAACGGCAAGGTTAAGGACTACACTATTAAGGACCCCGTAAAACTGGAAGAATTGGCCCGCTCTCTGGGGGTACCGACGGAAGAACGATCCGTGCAAGAGATCGCCCAAGATTTATGTGTGGAGTTAGATAAGACCTTTTCAGAGGTTTCCAGCGAAATCCCTTTTGCCAAACGGGTCCCTCCAAAGACTTTGGAACTGTGGAGAAAAATGGATATCGTCCCCCGGGGGGCCATGCTGGAAGTCATGGAGCTGATGAACCGGACCCATGCCGGTATGGACCAAGATTATGAGCACCTGACTAAACAAATCAGTCGCACGGCCCTGGCCGACGGTTGGGGAGGGGCCATGCTGGCCACGGAAATTTCCGATATCCTTTTCGGAACACCCGTGCCGGTTAAGGCGGAAGTCAATATGGGATGTCTGAAAGAAGACGAGGTTAATATTATCATTCACGGCCATGAACCTAATCTGTTGGAATCCATGGTTGTGTCGGTCAATGATCCCCAGCTCCTGTCTGAAGCCAAGGCGGCAGGGGCCAAAGGCATAAACCTGCTGGGGATGTGCTGCTCGGGGTTGGAAATGCTCTGTCGTCACGGGATTCCCCATGCCGGCAATTTTATGTCCACCGAGGCCGTTATGGTTACCGGGGCGATTGATGCCTTCGGGGTGGATGTTCAATGCATCATGCAGGGGTTGGCCAAAGTCGCGGAATGTTATGGAACCCGATTGTTCACTACGAATCCCAGTTGCCGGATAGAAGGGGTGGCGCATATCCCACTGGTTGAGGATGAACCCCGGAAATGTACCGACGCCATCGTCCGCCAGGCCATCGACCGATTTAAGAACCGCAAAGGGGTGATCCAGATTCCTCAAATTAGAAATATAGGTGTCCATGGCTTTTCGCATGAATATATCAATTATATGCTGGGCGGAACCTTCCGGTCCTCTTATACCCCGTTAAACGATAATATCATCAACGGGAGGATCAGGGGAGTGGCCGGCGTCGTCGGATGTGTCAATCCTAGAGTAAAGCAGGATTGGGTCCATGTGGAACTGGTGAAGGAATTAATTAAGAATGACATCTTGGTGGTCCAGACCGGCTGTTCACAAATCTCCTTAGCCAAAGCCGGATTATGTACGCCGGAAGCAGCTAATTTGGCCGGACCGGGCTTGCGCGAAGTGTGTGAGGCCGTAGGGATGCCTCCGGTTTTAGGTATGGGGGCCTGCGTGGATAACAGTAGAATCCTCATCGCCTGTGCCGAAATGGTCAAGGTAGGGGGCTTGGGAAACAGCATCTCCGATCTGCCGGTGGCCGGGGCCGCTCCGGAATGGTATAGCGAAAAGGCGGTGACCATCGGCCAGTATTTTGTGGCTTCCGGGGTTTTTACCGTCTTCGGAGTAACCTATCCGATTATTCAAAACACCAAATTCTATGACCTCCTGTTTGACGGATTGGAAAAACAAGGCCTGGGGAAATGGGCCTTTACCCCGGATCCTTATGAAATGGCCCGGTTGATTATCGAGCATATCGATAGGAAGCGAGCCGCCTTGGGTATCGATAAGGCCCGGGAAAGAACCTTTGTCGATATGGCCACAAGGAGGGAAATGGCCGCCTAACCATTCTCTCTAAGCTTGTTTAAAAAACCCGGACGGAGCCGGTGATATAGAGGTGGGCAACCTTTTAATCATCGAAATCAGCCGGGTTTTTTTATTATTCTTCTAATCGAAGCTTGGCCCATACCTTGGCGCTCAGGCTCTATGGGTAAACCGGTTTTTTCTTTTTGACGAACATCCCTGGAACCGTTAAGATGGTACCTGAATTCTCAAACCCGTTACAACTCCGGTCCATTCATCAAGAGAATAATTAAAGACCCGTCCGGATTTTAAGATGACCGAGACCTTACAGGATCTAACCATCCGTCAAGAAGTCCTTTCCCCGGAAGGGAGTTTTCATGTGGAATCCCCGGCCGGGGCAGGAAAGACCTCTTTGTTGACGGCCCGGTTTATCCATCTTCTGGCCCAAGCCGACCACCCTCAGGAGATCCTGGCCTTGACTTTTACCAATAAGGCGGCCAATGAAATGTTAGGAAGGGTCCAAACCATTCTCCGACAGGCCGAAAAAAACCTTCCCGCTGAATCGGCCTGGGAGAATGCATTACTGGCCACGGCTAAAAAGGCTTTGAAAAAACAGGCCGCCCAAACCCATCTCCTTCAGTCCCCCGATGGTCTTCAGATCAAGACGTTCCACAGTTTTTGTCACCAAATCATCAAGCAGGCCCCTTCCGAGGCCCAGGTGCCCCTGGAGGCCGTCATCCTTACGGAAGAAGAACAATCCGAACTGATTCAGCAGGCCCTTGGACGAACCCAGCAAACCCTGCTGGGCCTGTCTCCGGCTGACCCGAACCGCAGGGCTCTGGAACGACTCCTCCTTTATATGAACAATAACTGGAAGGAACTGGCTGCGGATTTGACGCAGTTGACGGCCCAAAGAGATCAGCTTTTCGATTTGTTAGAAGTCGTCAGGGAGCACCGGGACCCGGAACATCTTGATCAGGTCTTGAGAGAGCGGTTAGGATTTTTCATCAGCGGACACCTGATGGATTTACAGGAGCAGTTTGGATCAATTGACCTTGGTCTACATTGGCCACCTTTTTATCAACACCTGATCAGCAAAGGAGTCCCGGTCTCTCCTGAATTGCCGTTTAATCTGCCGGAAAGCGACTGGAAGGATCTGCCCGCCTGGCAGGCCATCGCTGAACTGGGTCTAACCAAGAATGGGACGGTGCGTAAACAATTCGGGTCTAAAAGTGGGTTCTATTCCGGATTTAAACAAACCGTCTGGGCCGGCTATTGGGAATCCTTGCCCCTCTCGGTGGTCGCTCTGTTGCAGAAAATAAAACAATTTCCTTGTCCGGAGACCTCTCCGGTGGATGTGGGGCGGCTCTTCGATCTGATTCTTTTAATGGCCCAGGTTATTGAGCAATACAACCGATTGTGCCTAAAACGGGGAGTGATCGACTTTGTCGAACTGGAACAGGCGGCTTTGCGAGTCCTGGGCCGTGAAGAGTCGCCTTCGGATCTTCAGTTAATATTGGATCAGCGGATTAATCACATCCTGGTGGATGAATTTCAAGACACCAGTTTGAATCAATGGGTGCTCATCCAGTACCTCTGTGCCGGCTGGAGCCCTGGAGACGGCCGGACCCTTTTTATCGTCGGAGATCCCAAGCAATCCATCTACGGCTTTCGTAAGGCCGAAGTCTCTCTTTTTCTCAAGGCCCGCAAGGGTCTCCCTTTGCCCGGTCAGGGCATGCTGCCCTTAAAGCCGGTTTATGTCAGCACCAATTTCCGGTCCCGAAAAAATATGATTACTTTTGTCAACCAATTGTTTTCCCAGACGATCATGGCCCAGCCGAACCGGGAAGCCGATGAGGTCTCTTTTCAAGAGGCCCAAACGGCCCCGGCCCTGGAGGGCCAGGGGCCGGGGGAAATCCGCCTGGCTTTATTTGATCGAGATGAAGAGCGTCTTCTGACCAGGCAAAAAGAAGCGGCCTGGTTAGCCCGGGAAGTCAAACAAGCCGAAGGGGATTCTCGGAATGGGTCGATCGGCATCCTGGTTTTTGCCCGGACCCATCTCCCCTTATATCTCCAGGCCCTTTATGACGCCGGCTTACAGGTTCAGGTGCAGGAGGGGTTGTTTCTAGGAGAGCGACCTGAGGTCAGGGACCTTCTTTTTTTAACCAAGGCCTTGGTCAGACCTCACGATGATTTGGCCTGGGCGGTCCAGGTACGTTCTGCCTGGTGCTGGATTGGGCTGGATGACATGGTCCGGATCAGTAGAGAACCGGGTCTATCCTGGGCTGAAAAGATCAAGATTTTTTCGCATCATCCCCAGGCCGCTCCTTCAGTCCAGCGGATAGGGTCGGTCTTGGCTCAATTTCAGGAACAGGTCGGGCGTTTTCCTTTGCACCGGGTGGTTCAGTCGGTCTGGGAAGAACTCTCAGGCCCGCAAAAGGTGGCCGAACGTTTCGGCCTGTATGGGGTGCGCAATGGCCGGGAATTCCTAGAGCTTCTCCAACAGTCCGAAAAGGGGCTTCCGGAAGAGACCCTGGCTAATTTGGAAATGCGTTTGGCTATGGCCTATGCTCCGGCCGATCCCCTGGTCTCCCGTTCCAGGGTTCAGGTGATGACCGTCCATCATGCTAAAGGCCTGGAGTTCGATACCGTCTTTTTACCCCATGGCGATAGAAATCCTCTGGAAAGAGGACAGCGGGAGACCCCGCTTTATATCCTGGAGCGTCTGCCCGGAGAAAGAGAAGAGCACTTGATTGCCTTACGGCCGGACCGGAGAACTAAAGAGGATACCGGAATTTATGGGTTGTTGAAAGGCCTGGGTAAAGAACGCCATCTTGGAGAGGCTAAACGGCTTTATTATGTGGCCCTGACCAGAGCTAAAAAAAAGTTGACTATAAGCGGATTGATTTCCTCACAAGAGGGGGTAGATAAAGCCTCCAGTCATTCCCTGCTCTGGTATATTTTAAACCATCCAGGATATGAAAATCTGCTTGAGGTGATTAAAAACCCTCCCATATCAGGACTGGAAAAACAACAGGCTCCCTTGGTCATAGAAGAGGAAAAACCTTGGCCCTTTACTACGGAACCGATTCCTTACCGGATTATCCTGCCCTCTGGGCTGGCCGAAGAAGAGTTTTCCAAGGAAGGGCCGGAAGACATTGAAAAGCCAATCCGACCTGCCTTTGGCCTAGCCCGGGGAACGGTGATCCATCGAATCTTAGAACATCTGGCTGATGGAAGGGACCTGCCGGGCGAAAAGGTCGTGGAGACAGCCTTAATCCATGAAGGGGTCGAGCCTGAGGCGGCGGTGGTCATGGCGCCCCACATCCTCGAAGAGATTCGGGCCTGTCAACAAGAGGATTTTTGCTCTTATATCCTTCGAACCGACCACCCCCTGGCCTTGACCGAGGTCCCTTTGGAAGATCAGCCGGATGACCAAACCCTGCGCAGCGGGGTCATAGACCGCCTGATCTTTGACGGCGATCAGTGGTTCATAATCGATTACAAAACCACCCAGCTTCCCGAGGTATGTTCTCCTGAAAATTTCTTAACGGAGCAAAAAGCCTTGTATCGGGATCAATTGTTGGCTTACCGGGATATGCTTGCCTCGGCCCGTTCCCTTGATCCGGCTCAGATCCGACTTTTCCTTTATTTTACGGCTTTGCATAAGAAGGTTGAGATTGAGGGCCAATGATTTAAGAAGATTATTGGGTTAATCCGCCGTGCCCCGTTTGTTCTAGGGCATCATAAAGCATTAGAAAGGATGCAAGGGGCCAAGGGGTCAAGGATTCCAGTGAAAGGCATGGAAGTAAAACCACTTGAGCTTTATTTTCGTCTTAAGCCGCCATGTCCGCCCTGGGCAGGCGCCACGAAGGATGAAAATCCCCCCTTGCCCCCCTTTATTAAGGGGGGGATTAAAAGTCCCCCTTGGGAAAAGGGGGATTGAGGGGGATTTAAATGTTATTTTCGAGCTAACCATCAGCTGAGGAGGAAGAGACATGGGAACAGCAGAAGGGGCCCAATTGGCTCAAACGATTCGACAGAATCTGGAGGAAATGAACCGGTTGTGTGAGGGGTTGGATGAGAGTAAGGCCTCCCAAGCCCCGGCCGGGCGGTGGTCTCCCAAGGAGATTATCTCTCATCTTTTGGGTCCCGAGGGAATCGGAATCATGCCGGCCTTAAAAGTCTTTCTAAAAGTTGATATCCCTCGCCTGGATATGGAGGCCGCCGATCCCTATTTCAGTGGGAAACGGCCACAGACGTCTTTCACGGAGCTACTTTCCCAATTTAATGGAGAATACGAACGGATTGCCCAATTGGCAACCGACCTGTCGGCCGAACAGCTTTCCCGCAAGGCCCATATCCCTCTGTTTAAGGAAACCCCTATGGGAGAATATCCAACATTGGCTATGTTTATCGGGGCCTTAGGGAAGTTTCACCTGGAAGACCATATCAACCATATGAAAGAAATCCTGGATCTTCTTGAACAGGGGTAGCAGGGGCCTTCCCCGCAGTTTGCTTCGCGGGTTAGGCCGCGATTTACAATAACCCCAAAAATTCCTTCCTTAGAAGATCCCCTGCATCTTGATGCGGGGGATCTTCCATAACCTTCGGTCTCTTGGTTATTGACGAAAACTTAGGATGGATTAGCTGGCCTCCGGCGACTGTCTCCGGTCTGAAGCCGGAGGTCTATTTATCCAATGACCTCAGGTAGCTATTTGAGGTTAGAGCTGTGATCGCCGGGGATTATACGGGTGGATTAGAGAAACGGCGGTTTCCGGAAGGGGTTTTTAACTTGACCCCGGGGATAAAAAAGACTATAACCAGCAATAGTTTATTCATCTTATCTTGTTGAATATAATAATTTTTTTATGCCAGTTGGTCTTTTTTTTTATAATCTCCTGACAGGAATTCTTTTTTTGGTTGGGTTTCCTTTCCTGATCCTGTATAATTTATCTCAAGGAAAATATAGTGATCGTCTGGTTGAGCGATTAGGTCGTTATCCTCAAAATCTTCGACCGGATGAGTCCTTGCCCAACTGGAGACCGATATGGATTCATGCTGTTTCCGTGGGCGAGGTCAAGGCAGCCGCAGCCCTGACTCAACGGCTCAAAGAGCAACTCCCCGATGTTCCCATCCTTCTTTCGACAACTACCCCGGCAGGAAGGGAAACAGCCGAAAAGCTCTTAGGGAATGAGATACCCGTTATCTATTATCCCCTGGATTTTTATCTGTGTGTTAAAAGGGCCTTACGATATTTCCGCCCCAGGGCTTTAATCGTCTTGGAAACTGAATTATGGCCCAATTTTCTCTTTCAGGCCAATAAATCGGGCAGCAAACTGATCCTGGTTAATGGGCGAATTTCAGGGCGTTCTTTCGGTCGCTACTCCAGGTTCCGTTGGCTTTTCAAGCCGGTACTGGAGAATTTCCAGTTGTTGTTGGTCAGACAAGCGAATGATGCCCGTTGTTTCATCGCCCTGGGGGCGGATCCTGAGAAAGTCCGCATATTTGGGAATATCAAATATGACGGTTTGGTTAAGCAGGCCCAAGAGACCTTAAAAATAAGAATCGGCCAAAAGCTGAACCTGGATGAGAGCGGACCGGTTATCGTTGCCGGTAGTACCCGGGGAGGAGAAGAAGAGATTCTTCTTTCCGTTTATAAGCGGTTAACGGCCTTCTATCCGGGATTGATTCTTATTTTAGCTCCACGCCATATCGATCGCTGTCAGGAGATAGAATTGGTCTTACAGCGGCGGGGACTTGGCTTTGAACGATATAGTCAACTCTTTCAGTCCGGAAAGTCACGAAAGGAAGCCGTCGTTCTAGTCGACCGGATCGGAGATCTTTTTGCCCTTTACGGACTGGCCACCCTGGTTTTTTGTGGGGCCAGTTTGGTTCCCAAAGGGGGGCAAAACATTTTAGAACCGGCTGCCTGGGGGAAGCCGGTTTTCTACGGCCCCAACATGGAAGACTTCACCGAAGCCAAGGCATTTTTAGAAAGGGCCGGGGCTGGCCTGCCCGTAGCGGATGAAGTTGAACTATACGAGAGGATGCATTATTTTTTAGACCATCCTGAAGAAGCGGCCGCCAGAGGAGAAGCCGGGCGGGAAGCCCTAAAATTCCAAACGGGACTGACTAAAAAGGCGGCTGAGATGATCGCCGAGTGTATCAAAAACAGGTAACGGTCCAAGGGTTAAGAAGAACTTGGAATCGTAAAATATTTTTAAATCCTTTTTATTCTGGTACTCAGATTAAAACAGGACTAAAGGTTTCAGAAAGATGAAAGCATTGCTAGCCTTAGAAGACGGGACGGTTTTTTCGGCCCGGTCCTTTACCGGCCCCGGTGAAGCCGGAGGGGAAGGTGTTTTTAATACCTCCATGTGCGGATATCAAGAGGTTCTGACCGACCCGTCCTATAAAGGGCAGTTGGTCTCCATGACCTATCCTTTGATCGGGAATTATGGGATCAATGATGAGGACATTGAATCGGACCGCATCCAGGTTGAGGCCTTCCTGGTCAAGGAATATCTGCCCTTTCCCAGCAATTTTCGTTCCCAGGAGACCTTGGCGGATTATTTAATGAAGAGCCGGATTTTAGGGTTGGAAGGGATTGATACCCGGGCCTTGACCAGACATCTCAGAAATTTCGGGGCCATGAGGGCGGCTGCCTCCACTGAAATCCTAGAGCCGGAGGCTCTGGTTGAAAAGGCTAGGGCCTTACCAGCCATGCTCGGTCAGGGCTTGGTTGAGGCCGTGACGACTGCTCAGCCCTATAGATGGCTTCAAGGAACGCCTCGGATGATTGATTCCGAATATCTGGTTCATCCCTGGGACCAAACCAGTTCCACTTTTAAAGTTGTGGTTTTCGATTATGGGGTCAAATATAACATCCTGCGCTCCCTGGAGAGAAGAGGCTGCCAAATCCTGGTGGTGCCGGCCCAGACCTCGTCCCAGGCTATCAAAAAAATGAAACCCGATGGACTCCTTCTTTCCAATGGTCCGGGAGATCCGGCGGCCAATCCGGAGATCGTCCGGACTGTTCAGAATCTTCTGGATGTTCTGCCCATATTCGGTATCTGTCTAGGTCATCAGATCATGGGATTGGCCCTGGGTGGAAAAACCTTTAAACTTAAATTCGGCCACCGGGGGGCCAACCAACCGGTTAAATACTTGAGGAACGGACGGGTAGAGATTACCTCTCAGAACCACGGCTTTGCCGTGGATCTGGATTCCCTAAGGGATCCCCAGGTGGAATTGACCCATATCAACTTAAATGATCATACCCTGGAAGGGATGGAACATAAACGGCTTCCTCTTTTTTCGGTCCAATACCATCCCGAGGCTTCGCCCGGTCCTCATGATGCGGCCTACCTGTTTGATCATTTCCTTTCCCTGATGGAAAGAGAGAGGAAAGGATAGATCATGCCCAGGCGAAAGGACCTTAAAAAAATCTTACTTATCGGTTCAGGCCCCATCATCATCAGTCAGGCCTGTGAATTTGATTACTCCGGGACCCAGGCCTGCAAGGCCCTGAAAGAAGAAGGCTTTGAAATTGTCCTGGTGAACAGCAATCCGGCCACGATTATGACCGATCCGGAGATGGCCGACCGGACCTACATTGAACCGGTTACTCCCGAAATAGTAGCCAAGATTATCGAGCGGGAAAGGCCTCAGGCCTTGTTACCTACATTGGGAGGCCAGACCGGTCTCAATACGGCCGTGGCCGTAGCCGAAATGGGGGTCTTGGATCAGTATGGAGTCGAAATGATCGGGGCCTCTTTGCCGGTGATCAAAAAGGCCGAAGACCGTGATGAATTCCGCCAGGCCATGTGGAAAATCGGTCTCCGGGTCCCGGAAAGTGTCATTGTCACCAGCCTGGAGCAGGCCAAGGCCCAGGCAGAAAAGATCGGCTACCCAATCATTATCCGTCCCAGTTTTACCCTTGGGGGCACCGGTGGAGGAATAGCCTATAACCGGGAAGAATTTGAAAAACTGGTCACTTCCGGTTTGGAAGCCAGTATGATCCATCAGGTCATGCTGGAAGAATCGGTCCTGGGCTGGAAAGAATACGAACTGGAAGTGATGCGGGACTTTAAAGATAATGTGGTGATCATCTGTTCCATAGAGAACTTTGATCCCATGGGGATTCATACGGGAGATTCCATTACCGTGGCCCCGGCCCAGACCCTTTCGGACAAAGAGTATCAGATCATGCGGGATGCCTCCTTGGCCATTATCCGGGAGATCGGGGTGGAGACCGGCGGATCAAATATTCAGTTTGCCGTCAATCCCTTAAACGGCGAGATGGTGGTGATTGAGATGAATCCCCGGGTTTCCCGGTCCTCGGCCCTGGCCTCCAAGGCCACGGGTTTTCCGATTGCCAAGATTGCCGCCAAACTGGCTGTGGGGTATACGCTCGATGAAATCCCGAATGACATCACCAAAGAAACTATGGCTTCTTTTGAACCGACTATTGATTACTGCGTGGTCAAGATCCCCCGTTGGACCTTCGAGAAATTTCCCGGATCGGAGGATTATCTGACTACCTCCATGAAATCAGTGGGCGAGGCTATGGCTATCGGCCGGACCTTTAAGGAGGCCTTACAAAAAGGGATCCGTTCCCTGGAGATCGGACGCTTCGGCTTCGGGGCCGACGGCAAGGACCGGGCCATTATCCCGGCGGATGAAATCCAGAAAAAGCTCCGCCAACCCAATGCCCAACGGATCTTCTATCTCAAGGCGGCCTTGGAAACGGGTATGTCTCTAGAAGAAATCCATTCCTTAACCCGTATTGATCCCTGGTTTCTAAACAACCTGGCCCAGATTGTGGAGATGGAGAAAAATCTGACCGGCCAAAGTCTGGCTACCCTTTCAACGGACCTGCTTTACCGGGCCAAAGAATACGGGTTTTCCGATGTCCAACTGGCCAACCTGCTTCAGGTCCCGGTGGAGGATATTGTTAAACGCAGACAGGAATTGGGTATGCTGCCGGTTTACAAATTGGTCGATACCTGTGCCGGGGAATTCGAGGCCTATACCCCTTATTATTATTCAACCTATGACCAGGAAGATGAGTTCCGACCTTCGGAAAAAGAGCGCATCATGATCTTGGGCGGAGGCCCAAACCGTATCGGCCAGGGGATAGAATTCGACTATTGCTGTGTCCATGCTTCCCTCACCGCTAAAGAGGAGGGATACACCAGTATCATGGTCAACAGTAATCCGGAAACGGTCAGTACGGATTATGATATTTCCGACAAGCTCTATTTCGAACCCCTGACCCACGAAGATGTGGTCCACATTATGGATCGGGAAAAACCCAAAGGGGTGATTGTCCAGTTTGGCGGCCAGACTCCGTTGAATCTAGCTGTTGGACTGCAAAAGGATCAAGCACCGATCATCGGGACCTCTCCTGACAGTATTGACCGGGCCGAGGATCGGGAGCGCTTTAAGGAGTTGTTAAAGAAATTAGACCTGATTCAACCGGAAAACGGGACGGCCATGACCACCGAGGAGGCCCTTCTGGTCGCCGAGACCATCGGTTATCCGGTAGTGGTCCGTCCTTCTTATGTCTTGGGGGGCCGGGCCATGGAGATCGTCTATGAACCAAAGGCCCTGGAGCTGTTTATGGACAAGGCGGTTTTGGTTTCTCCGGGGCACCCGATCCTGATCGACAAATTTCTCCAAGAGGCCGTTGAAATCGATGTGGATGCCGTTTCCGATGGGCAAAAGACTTTGATCTGCGGGATCATGGAGCATATTGAAGAGGCCGGGATCCATTCCGGGGACAGCGCCTGCGTTCTGCCTCCCCACAGTCTCAAAGCCGATCAGATCGAACGGATCAAGGCCAACACCTATGCCCTGGCTCAGGAACTGGGGGTGAGAGGCCTGATGAATATCCAATATGCCATTAAGGACAATATTCTCTATGTCCTGGAGGTCAATCCCCGGGCCTCTCGGACGATTCCTTTTGTCAGCAAAGCTACGGGAATTCCCTGGGCCAAGGTGGCCACCCGGGTGATGCTGGGCCGGAATCTGGAATCCCAGGGCTTGACCCGGGAGATCGTCCCGCCCCATGTTTCGGTCAAGGAATCGGTCTTCCCCTTTTTACGTTTTCCCGGGGTGGATACCCTGCTTGGCCCGGAAATGAAGTCCACCGGGGAAGTGATGGGAATTGACCGGGACTTCGGTCTGGCCTTCGCCAAATCCCAAATAGCTGCCGGAAGTGATCTGCCCCTCTCCGGTACGGTTTTTATCAGCGTTAAAGATCCGGACAAAAAAATAATTTTATCCACCGCCCAAAAATTGTATAATATAGGCTTCAAAATTATGGCCACCTCCGGCACCTCCCGTTTTTTAAGCCAAGCCGGATTGCCTAATCAATTGGTCAACAAAGTCCGGGAAGGACGGCCCCATGTGGTCGATCGGATGAAAAATGGGGATATCCAGTTGGTCATCAATACTACTATCGGTTCCAAAAGTGTTTCTGAATCGTATTCCATCCGACAAACCGCGCTGGTCCATCGGATTCCTTATACGACCACCGTGGCCGGGGCCAAGGCCACAGCTGAAGCCATTGAGGCCGAACAGCAAAGGAAACTTTCAGTCCGATCCATTCAGGAGTATCATCAGGACATGAAATTTGGGAAAAATTATGTTTGAAGAAGAAAGACCGTTAAAAGAGGAATGCGGGGTATTCGGGATCTATGGACATCCCGAAGCCGCTAAACTGACCTATTTCGGCTTATATGCCTTGCAACACCGGGGGGAGGAAAGTGCCGGAATAGTCATTTCTGATGGTCTTCAGGTCCGGGAAGAAAAGGGGATGGGTCTAGTGTCGGAGGTCTTTGATGAGAAAAGTCTTTCCACGCTTCAAGGGTCCCTGGCTATCGGACATGTCCGTTATTCCACTACGGGCTCTTCCATGCTGAAAAATGCCCAGCCTTTCCTGGTGTCTCATGGAGGAATGTCCCTGGCTATTGCCCACAATGGAAATCTGACCAATGCCCACGAACTCCGCATGAGTTTGGAAAAGAAGGGGGCCATTTTTCAATCTTCCATGGACAGTGAAATATTTATTCATCTCATTGCCCATAATTTGAAACAGGGGTTTGAGCAGGCGTTGGTCCAGGCCTTATCCGATGTTCAGGGTTCCTATTCTCTGGCCCTTCTGACCCAGAATCAGTTGATCGGAGCCAGGGATCCTTATGGCTTTCGTCCTCTATGTTTAGGGAAATTAAATGGCGCTTATGTGCTCGCTTCGGAGACCTGCGCCCTGGATTTAATTGAGGCCCAATATGTTCGAGATATTGAACCCGGAGAAATAATCATCATCAACCAAAGTGGTCTTCGTTCACTTAATCTTCCTTCCAAGCCCCAACGTGCCTTTTGTATATTTGAATTCATCTACTTTGCCCGTCCGGATAGTTCGATTTTCGGACAAAATGTGTATCAGGTCCGCAAACGCCTGGGGCAGATGATGGCCAGGGAATTTCAACCCCTCGGGGATTTGGCTATGCCCTTCCCGGATTCCGGGAATTATGCCGCCTTGGGATTTGCCGAAGCCTCTAAGATCCCTTTTGAGATGGCCGTAATCCGCAACCATTATGTGGGTCGGACCTTTATTCAGCCCTCCCAGACCATGCGGGATTTTGGGGTTCGGGTCAAACTGAATCCGGTCCGATCGGTCCTCAAAGGGAAGCGGGTCGTCATTATCGAGGATTCCATTATCCGAGGGACCACCAGCCGGCACCGAGTCCAGGCCGTCCGTTCAGCCGGGGCCAGTGAAGTCCATATGCTGGTCAGTTGTCCTCCTCACCAGTATCCCTGCTATTATGGTATTGATTTTTCGACTAAAGGGGAATTGATCGCCTGTCATCATTCGGTGGAGGAGATCCGCCAGTTCGTCGGGTTGGATAGTCTGGGATATTTGAGCATAGAAGGGATGGTTGAGGCCACCGGTCTTCCGGAATCCCATTTTTGTCTGGCCTGTTTTAACGGGAAGTACCCGGTGCAACCCGATAAGGCCTTTACCAAGTTTTGTCTGGAAGGCGGGAGTTGAAAGGGTAGAGGTTTTCAGTAATGACGATGATGCTTCTTAAAGAAGCCCAAACAGTATTAGAAATCGAAGCCCAGGGGATATTAGATCTGATTCCCAAACTGGGACCCGATTTTGAACAGGCCGTTGAGGCCATCTATCACCTCAAAGGACGGGTGATCCTGACCGGTATCGGCAAATCGGGGATTGTGGCTCGAAAGATTGTGGCAACATTAAACAGCACGGGAACACCTTCCTTGTTTTTGCATCCTGTTGAGGCCATGCACGGCGATCTGGGTATGGTGACCTCCAAAGATATTGTCTTAGCCATCTCCAATAGCGGGGAAACCGGTGAGTTGGCCGTCATTTTACCCAGTATTAAACAAATGGGGACGAAGCTGATCGCCTTTACCGGCAATCGGGAGTCCACCCTGGCCAAACAAAGTGACCTAGTGATCGACGTAGGGGTGGAAAAAGAGGCCTGCCCCTTGGGCCTGGCCCCGACCACCAGCACAACCGCTGCCTTAGCCATGGGCGATGCCCTGGCTGTGGCCCTGATTAAACGGCGACAATTTAATCATCGTGACTTTCAACGGTTCCATCCGGGGGGCAGTTTGGGAGAACGATTGTCAGTTAAAGTGTCAGAGGTTATGCTTACCGGTGAGAAGATCCCTATAGTATATCCGGGACAAACTTTGATCGAGGCCATCCAGGAGATGGATACCAAAGACCTGGGCGCTACCTTGGTGGTGGAAGGGTCGGAGCAAATCTTGACCGGGATCATAACCGATGGGGACTTGAGACGAATCATTAAACGAAAGACCCCTATTGAAGATACCTTGGTCGAACAAGTCATGACCCGCAACCCAAAATCCATATCCCCGGATAACTGGGCCGTAGAAGCCCTGGAGATAATGGAACAATACCTGATTACCGTTTTGCCGATCGTCGATTCCCGGCGGCAGGTGAAAGGTATTTTGCATCTCCACGAGGTATTAGGTAAAGGTGAATTTAAATTTCATGTCAGGGAGTGAACGGTGGCACGAGTCAATCAATTAACCGAGGAAGATATTGTTATTGAGCAAGTGGGTATACCTAAAATCCAAACGCCGGTTCGCTGTTTCACTCTACCGGATCAGGCCTCCGGACAACCCCTGTGCAAAAATTATGTCACTGAAGACGACCGGGTGGTCATCGATACTTCGGAAAAATATTTTATGGACTGTTATGAAAAAGGAGTGACCCCCCTTTCCTTTGAAAAGGCCGGTCCTCGGCAGAAGATTTTTTTCGATCCCAAAAAAATCAAATGTGCCATCGTTACCGCCGGGGGACTCTGTCCGGGGCTGAATAATGTCATCCGGGCCATTGTCCTGGAATTAAACTACATATACGGAGTTCACAATATTATCGGCATCCCTTATGGATACCAGGGATTCATTCCGGAGTACGGCCATCCGGTCATCGATCTGACTCCGGAAGTGGTCTCTTTCATCCATGAACTGGGCGGAACGATCCTGTCTTCTTCCCGAGGCCAGTATAAGATCGAAGAAATCGTCGATGCCCTGCAGCAACTGAATGTCAATATTCTCTTTACCATCGGGGGGGACGGCACATTGCGGGGGTCCGAACGGATTGCCCAGGAGATTAGAAACCGAAAGATGATGACTTCGGTCATCGGTATCCCCAAAACTATTGATAATGACATCTCCTGGGTTCAAAAGTCCTTTGGTTTTGAAACGGCCGTAGAAGTTGCCGCCAAGGTCATCCGGAGCGCCCATGTCGAATCAGTAGGGGCGCCAAACGGGATCGGCATGGTCAAGTTGATGGGACGCTATTCCGGTTATATCGCCGCCAATGCCGCCCTGTCTTCCCGGGAAGTCAATTTTGTCCTGATCCCGGAATCGGATTTCGACCTGGATGGGCCGGGAGGCTTGCTGGTTGCCCTGGAAAAACGTTTAAAAGAGAGAAGCCATGCGGTCATCGTTGTAGCCGAAGGGGCTGGCCAGAGATACCTGGACGATCTTCCTGAAACGAAGGATGCTTCCGGAAATATCAAACTGAAAGATATCGGCCATTTTCTGGCCGACCATATCCAGCAGTATTTTAGAACCTGTAATATGGAAATAAACTTAAAGTATATCGATCCCAGTTATATCATCCGTAGCCAGACGGCCAATTCCAATGACCAGATCTTTTGCGGTTTCTTAGGCCAGCATGCCGTTCACGCCGGGATGGCCGGAAAAACCAGTATGCTGATCAGTCTTTGGAATAATGAATATGTCCATATTCCGATCCGGGCGGCGGTGGCCCAAAGGAAGCAGGTCGACCTGGAAGGGAATATGTGGATGAGTGTTTTGGAATCTACCGGTCAGTCGTCGCTCAAAAACAATTAAGGTATTCGGAGTTTTATGCCTGAGAGAGAACGAGATTATCGGAACCGGGAAACCACCTGGAGCGAGATCGATAAACGGAAAAACCGGAGCCGTCACGTTTCCGAAGATCCGCAACCTTTTGGACGGAACAAGGATAAAGCCGATTGGCTTCGAAAAATGGTCCTGAAGGAGGCCAATAAACATTTCCGGGGTAAACAGGGGACCCCGGCGCATGAAAAAGCAGTTAGCGCCCTGCATGAACATTTTGGGACCAAGAAATTTAATACCCTGGCTAAAAAATATCTGGAAGAATACGGCCTTCCTAAAGATTGGGGCAACCAGTTTCTGTTTTTGGATTATGAGGATCCGGAAGTGACCATTGAATTGTTGAAAGTCATGTCCCAGAAATATCCCGAACGGTCCATGCGGGAACAGCAGGCCTTCTTAAGCAAATTACGTACTTTGAAAGCTATTGCTGAAGACGGTGACGTGCGTGATGAGGCGGCGGAGGTGTTATCCTCCTTGTCCTGATCCGAAGAGAGTGGAAAACAATCCAATCTTCATGTGTCCTACGAGATAAGTCTGTTTTCTTCTTAGCCTCTCAAGCCGATTAAAGCAAAAAAAGATGGAAAGAAATTTAAAGAATTTTGAAAAATTCAAATTTTACAGGTTGCTCAAAAAGATCCAAATACAAGACATCCGAAACCAGGGACCCGTCCCAAAGGGATGGGTCTGAGCATCGTTCTCGATGCGAAGAAATCCCGAGGAATGAGTCGTACATAAAAGTACGTCGCAATGACGAGGGATGAGGATAACGAAGTAGATGGGCCGTTTTCGGCAACCTGTACATAAAGGTGTGGTGTTAAAATGATTAAATCTATTTTTCCCAATCTGATTCTAAAAGGGCGAAGCCTATTGCCGATCATTCAAGGCGGGATGGGTGTGGGGATTTCCGCCCATCGTTTGGCCGGGACGGTGGCCAAAGAAGGAGCCGTAGGCACGATTGCCAGCGTGGAGTTGCGCCGGCTTCATCCCGATATTATGGAACGAACCCGCAACTGCCGGGATCATGATACTCTGGCGGAAAGTAATCTGGAGGCCTTGGATCGGGAAATCAAGGCCGCTAGAAACATTTGCCATGAGGCCGGGTTTCTGGCCGTCAACGTCATGAGGGCCTTGCCCCATTATGCCGACCAGGTGCGTCAGGCCTGTATCAGCGGGGCCAATGCCATTATCATGGGAGCGGGGCTGCCCTTTGATCTGCCTGATTTGGTGCGGGATAATGATAAAGTGGCCTTGATTCCCATCTTATCCGAAGAACGCGGGGTGCGGGCCGTGTTGAAGAAATGGATGCGCAAAGACCGTCTGCCCGATGCCATCGTCATCGAACATCCCCGCTATGCCGGAGGACATTTGGGGTCCCCGCGGATCGAGGAGGTGAATGATCCAAAATTTGATTTTGCCCGTGTCCTGGAAGCGGTTCGGGGCGTTTTTAAGGAGTTGGGCCTGAAGGTCAACAGTATCCCCCTAATTCCCGCCGGAGGAATCAATTCCCTTAAAGAATTAAAACTTCTTTTTAATCTGGGGGCCGGGGCCGCCCAAATCGGCACGCCCTTTGCCGTAACCGAAGAAGGCGATGCCCATCATAATTTTAAACGGGTCCTGACGGAAGCGACTCCGGAAAATATCGTAACCTTTATGAGTACCGCCGGTCTTCCGGCCCGGGCCGTATTAACGCCCTGGCTGAAACGGTATCTGGACCGGGAAGAGATAAAACGGGCCAAGGCTAATCCCGAACAAGCCAAATGCGTCAGTAATTTAAATTGTCTTTCTCATTGCGGCTTTAAAACCGGAAATTCGGCCGCCGGGCAATTCTGCATCGCCAACCGTCTGGCCGCGGCGCAACAGGGGGATGTGGAAAGGGGTTTGTTTTTCAGGGGATCGGAATCTTTGCCTTTCGGCCAGCAGATCCGGACCGTTCGGGAGGTGCTGGAGTATTTTCTAACGGATAACTTGGAGCCGGAGCCTTCTAAGGTGTAATGGTGAAATCAGAACAAGTCAAAAAAATATTTCTATTGCCCGAGAAGCGGCCAGCCCATTCCAAGCCGATCTTTCGCTCCCCACCTCCATAACCCCTATGAATTCCCTTGACTTTTTCCCTTCCTGGCCTAATATCAAAAGGCAAAATCCCAAATAGCTATTTTGCGTTTTTTTGACAAATCTAAGGCATCATCTTTCTGTCGTAAATGAGGATCGTTTATGACTGAACCTGAATGGCAGACTAGAAAAGAGAGAATCGATAAGAAACTCAAAGCTCTCAACCCGGCCTGGAAGATCATCAAATACTCCCACGGGCTGGATACCAAAAACCTCCATAAGTGCGCTATCGGAGAGTTTCCTTCCGCCAATGGTACGGCTGATTTCTACCCACCTGAACAACACGAAATTGTCCATTGTGTGGAAGAACACATTGCCTTTGCCGACCAGATCGAGGTCGTTTCTAAAAAACAAAGTCTCAGAGGGACAAACTCACCCAATCGATCCTGGCCAAAGCCTTCCGCGGCGAACTTGTCCCTCAGGACCCCAATGACGAGCCAGCCTCTGAGCTTTTAAACCGAATAAAAGCCAGAAAAGTAGAAGATAAGGTTCCCAGAGGTTTGAGGAAGAGAAAAAGAAGTTTCAAATAGTACATTTAATGTGTTATTATTCCAACAATAATGGAATTATTGCGCAAGGGATGTACCAAATGAAAGCCGTTTCAGGGTTAGGGAAAGAATCAAGAAAGCAGTTAACAAAGGTTTTACGCGCAACTACCGGTACGATTTCCGTTCCCCAAGCTGCGAATATCCTTAACCTTCCTTCACTTAAAACCGCAAAGCTCCTTTGGGGGTGGAACGAACGGGGGTGGGTATCCCGTGTGAAGAGGGGAGTATATATCCCCGTTCCACTCGAGGCCGAATCACCTGACTTATCACTTGAAGATCCTTGGATTATTGCTGAAAAATTATATTCTCCCTGTTATGTCGGAGGCTGGAGTGCCGCCGAATATTGGGGATTAACTGAACAGATTTTCAGAACAGTCGTTGTTATGACGACTCGGAAACCAAGAAACCGCAAGGCCAATATCAAAGGGACGGATTTTTTATTAAGGACCGTGTCCCCAAAGGCTATGTTCGGCCTTAGTCCTGTTTGGAGAGGTCAAGTTAAGGTTGCCGTATCTGATCCGGCAAGAACGATTATTGATATGCTGGATAATCCAAGGCTGGGTGGGAGTATGCGGGCCATTGTGGATATCCTTCGGAATTATCTAAAATCCGCAACCAATGGTTCTGCTCGTCTGATTGGATATGCCATACAATTAGGAAATAGCGCCGTATTCAAACGCCTTGGGTTTCTATTGGAATCTTTAGCCCCTGAAGAAACGGAGGCCATTACGACCTGTCTTCGTAACATGAAATTAGGCAAAGTGAAGTTTGATCCGGACCTTGAATCTTCTAAATTGGTTACCCGATGGAGGTTATGGGTCCCCAAAAACTGGAAGCAAGTTAAAAAATAGGGGGACTTTTATTGATCAGCCGCCAGGAAATAATGGTTTTTTCGAGAGAGTTCGGACTTGCAGCGAATGTGATCGAAAAAGACTATGCTCTTGGTTGGGTTCTTGCCGGGATCGCCCACACTGAAGGTCTTAGTACGGCTTGGGTTTTTAAGGGTGGGACCGCTCTTAAAAAATGTTTCTTTGAGACTTATCGTTTTTCAGAAGACTTGGATTTTACAGTCATTTATGAACAGTATCTGAAACCTGATTTTTTGACCGATATATTCCACAATATTGCCGAATGGATATATGACCAGGCGGGTGTTGAAATTCCCAAAGAAACTATCCGCTTTGATAGCTATTCAAATCCAAGAGGAAAGATTTCAGTCCAAGGTCGCTTAGGGTATCGTGGTCCTCTCAGGCCTGGAGGAGATCTACCAAGGATAAAATTTGACTTAACGAATGATGAGTTAGTCACTTCTGAGCCGAAAATTCGCGAAGTTCATCATCCCTATCCAGATTCGCCAGAAGAAGGAATGGCGGTTTTATGTTATTCTTTTGAAGAACTCTTTGCCGAAAAAATTCGTGCCCTGGCTGAAAGGGAAAGGCCTAGAGATCTCTATGATGTAATTCATCTCTATAGGCACTCAAATGAAGAAATAAACAGACCACTTCTGGTGCAAATGTTAGAAAGAAAATGTGGATTTAAGGGAATACTCCTACCGACTGTTGAGGCCCTGGCCAATAGTCCTGAATATAATGAATTAAAATCGGAATGGAAAAACATGCTGGCCCATCAATTGCCGGTCTTGCCTCCTTTCGAGCAATTCTGGAATGAACTTCCTGATGTATTTAACTGGCTATATGGGAAGGTAGAGAAAGGGATTCAGCCTGTTATCCCGTCCATCGGAATCGCTGTTGATGAACGGTGGCGAGCGCCAGCAATGGGAACAGTCTGGCACACTAAAGTCCCGCTTGAAATCATTCGATACGCAGGAGCAAATCGACTTTGCGTTGACTTGCAATATCATGGTAGTTGGAGACTCATCGAGCCATATTCTTTACGCCAGTCTCGCGATGGTAATCTCCTGCTTTACGCCGTAAAGCATCTAACTGGAGAACCAAGGTCTTACAGAGTGGATCGCATCCAAGGGTCCACTGTTACAGACAAACCCTTTAATCCTCGGTACGCTATCGAGCTTTCCGAATCTGGTCCCATTACTGCGCCTCCTATCAGCAGAAATCCTGAAATATATCAGGGAAACCGAACGAGAAAGCTGGCCTCAAGGCAAATCGATATTAACAGATCTGCTTCCGAGTTTGGCCCGAAATACGTATTTGAATGTCCGGTTTGTGGCAAACAGTTTACTCATAAATCATTCAATGGATCCCTGAATCCTCATAAAGATAAGTCTGGATATCCGTGTATGGGGCGGTTTGGAACATACCTAACAACCAAATGGTGAAAGAGGATCAATGAAACGGGTCAAAGATATTCCTAAAGCAGAAAGGCCAAGGGAAAAGCTAATTAAAAAGGGCCACAAGCGCTATCCGACGTGGACCTTATTGCCGTTCTTCTTGGCCGAGGGATCGAAGGGCATGATGTTATGTCCGTGGCGGAAAAGGTTTTAAAGGCCATCGACTCTAATGGAGGAAGTGCGGATAGCACGGTCTTACAGAAAATCCCCGGAATGGGACCGGCCAAAGCCGCTCTGCTCTCGGCGGCCCTGGAATTTTCCCGCAGGAGGATCAAGCCGGAAGGGTTCAAAATCAGCTTTCCGGCTGATGTCCTTCCCTTGATTCAACATTATGCCGATCGAAAGCTGGAACATTTCTTATGCGTTTCATTAAATG